>Ga0209063_1000206_pt1 | contig 57871 bp, 43 predicted proteins | sample KloWWTmeKNB19Kit_FD_187177 | JGI IMG/M metagenome (GOLD analysis project Ga0209063, IMG submission 187177) | Active sludge microbial communities from Klosterneuburg, Austria, studying microevolution and ecology of nitrifiers - Klosterneuburg... | ecosystem: Engineered > WWTP > Aerobic digester >... | reverse complement strand
GCAAAGGAGCTCAGCATATGCTCAACTTAAGAGTTGTTAGGAAAAATAACGATTGGAATAAAATTATTGTACTGACAAAAGGAAAAATTAAAAACGCAGCTTAGGTGCGACAATTTGAAATGCACCCTGTCAGATTTCGATTTTTGAATATGTAAAAGGTAAAGACAAAAGAATTATTTTTTTTCTGGTTCTATTACTTTTTCCAACATCAGCAACTTTCCTTCTTTGGTAAACCCTTCTGCCACTATTTTGAATCGTTTGGTTCTATCGTTATTATAAAAACTCACCGGAAAGGTTTTGCTATTTGAAAGTATTATCTCTGGTTGCCAGTTCAGCGTAAGCCGGTAATCTTTGTAATCGATATCGGAAGGAGCAGAATAATCAGGACTAAAATATTCCTTGATAATACTGTAGCCATCATAGTCGATTATACTTCCAGAGGTTTCCATTTCTTCCTCCATATCATCAAATCGTTTGGTATAAAATGCTACTGCTGCTCCATTTCCTCTTGCACCAATAAATTGAGGAAATATTTTGATCAGCGCAAGTTGATTGGCCGGAATACTGGTGATAAATCCGGCATCATTCATGGGCATTTCATCCAAAAACAATTGCACAGGTTGTTGTCTAAAGAATAAGCGATAGTCTTCACCAAAATTACCCACTCGCTGAATGTTCAAGCTGGGAACCCTTCCTGTTAGCCATTCAAAAATATTCCACTGTGGGATGAATTGGCCGCTCAGATTGATGGTGCGCGAGTTGATATTGCCCGCAAATATTCCGTGTACATATTTTTGTTCCAATTCGTCCTGAGTCATCCGTCTTCCTTCTATGGAAATATTGTCCAACAGAAGTCCTTGACCAAGAGAATAATCAAAAAAGGCAGACTGCATTTTACCAGATAAAGGAAGGTTTGTGCTGGCAATACTTGCAGGCTTCTGCAGTGCAGGAAGATTAAATGTTTTATATAATGAATCTGTATTGAGCTGCACCGTGATGAATTTGTTTTTTTTGCCCATCACATCGCTGAACAGAATTTTTGCTTTATCGAAAAATACCATCGAGTTCATTTTGAATCTACCAGCCGAATCTGTTTTTACAAGTTGCACCTGAGGCCCAGAACCTGGAGCTGTGGTCCACATCAACAAGTCTCTGTCTGCAAAACTATTCTTTGAATTCCTGTGAACTGCCTGACCCGATAGGGAAATATAACCAGGATCGCTGATGGTAGGTTTAGGTAGATTGTTCTTTGCTAGATCTATCCATTTAAATCGTCGCCACCCATTGGTCAGCATCAGCAAATCCAATGCTGCTGTGGCTTTGGGGTCATTGGAAAAGTACCAAGCTGGATTTTCTATATATCCAGGAAGATCGCTGCTGAGTAAAAGTGAGGTAATAATATTTTCCTTTCGATTGCCGGGTTGGTCAAAGTCTGCATCAGTGATGGCTATTGAAAAATTTCCATCCACTTCCTCTGGCAATTCAATTTCTAGGCTATTCTTTTTGCGGGAAGCATTTGTAAGGGTCTTTACTTTTAGGTTTGCAGACAATTGGTATTCCTTGTTACCAATGAAAAATAACCTTTCTGCCAAAGGTGCATTGTCTTTATTGAAAAAAGTTAGTTGCAAAATACCAGATCTAAAATGATTGACCGGCATTGTTCCAGAATACTCGGAAGAAGTTGTGGATGATATGGATTGTTTTAAAAGTACCTTGTTTTGCATTTGCGCTATACAAAAAGAGGGAATGAACTTTTCATTTGTTCCTGTGGTTTTTAGTTGATATTGAATTGCCCCATTGGATATTGTTGCTTGCAAGGCTATACAGTTTGTAACTGCCTGGGGCAATGAAAAACTTTCGGTTTGATTGTCGACAACAGCTGTATAGATTTCGCCATTTTGTGGTATAATTCTGAACTGTCCCATACCATTGTGCAGGGTATGAAAGCTGGTTACAATCTGTCCTTTTGCATCTTTGATTTTTCCAGAAATCGCAGCTCCGTTTCCATTGGAATGAATAGCCTTAAATGCGATATTATTTTCTACACCAGCTACTAAATTTCCACCTTCAGGAAAAAATGAAAGCTTTAAATGATCCTGTGAAATGGAGGATTGAGCTGCTTTTTTCTTTGAATTTTTTCCAAAAACCTGTATAGCCGATGTGAATAATAAATCTTTATCACTATTCAACATTAGCGGGGAATAGGCACGCAGCCAGTAGGTGCCAGCACTTAAACTATCCGGTAGTTCTATTTGTCCAAAGGTGATGGCATCAAATATGGGCAATACCTTTTTGATGATCCTTTCAGAACGACTATTCAGCAACTCAATGAAAAGTGTAGAATTGTTTACGGATGGTTTGTATCGAGAGAAAAGATAACTCTTCAACCATACGGTTTGTCCTGCATAGTACAGGTTTCTATCTGTTTGCACATATACTTTTTCTATTGGATTGGCAGCTTCCCAGTTGTTCAATGAATGGGAAAGTTGTTGAGCATCGGCATAAATTCCTGAAAGAGAAAAAAATGCTGAAGCAATAAATTGAATACACCGGTTCATAACACAAAAATTATGGCTTAAGTTACTAAAAAATGCAGGGTACTATTTGTTTTGCCCACATTTTCAGGATGCATTTAGGAAAACATTTACATAAAATTTGTTTGGACCAATCTGATTTTTCTTTTCTGTAGTCCTGTGGTGGATTTACCCATTGACAGCAAGATCAAAATGGTGGACCTCAACTTTCTATTTCCCGGTTTCAATAATTTTTTCAAACATAAGCAATCGACCCTCGTTGGTGATACCTTCTGCTACTATTTTAAATCGTTTGGTTCGGTCGTTGTTATAGAACTTGATTGGTATTTGTGGGTTTATGCTGGCAATAAATATATTAGGATTCCAACTTAAGGTAAGTCTTGTATCAGCCTTATTACTATTTGGATTTTTGCTATAGTCAGGCTGATAAAATTCTTTGATGATGGTGTACCCTTTGTAGTAAACCAGATCTGTGGGCGAATCTATGGCTGCCGCAAGATCGGCACCTTTTTTCAAATAAATGGCTAAGGCCGCGCCACCTCCAGGAGTAGCAATGGATTGCGGTAGTAATTTTACAATGGCAATCTGACTCACTGGTATTCCTTCTATCATAATGGCATCGGTAGGGGCTTCATCTAAGAACAAAGAAACATTGCCTCCATTTCCAAAACCACCACCTCTGAATTTAAGCACATAATTTCCAGGTGATCCTTCCACCGTAAGTCCGGCAACTCGTCCTTGCAAATACTGAAATATGTCTCCGCCAAATACTTCATTTCGTAGATCTAAGAGCCTGCCATTGATATTGTTGGAAAATAGAGCACTGGAGTACTCTTCGTCCAATTTTTCGGTTTCGGTTTTTTGTCTGGCTCTTACTGTAACCGTAGCCAGAGTAGTGCCTTCTGCTTTCAAATAATCTGAATACGCAACACTCATTTTCTTTACCATATTCAAAGAACTAGTATCAGCAAATGGAATCAGGTTGACTTCTAATGGATACTTTCTAGATAAGGAATCATTGTCCAGTTTTATGGTGATAAACTTACTCTTATTGCCTCTGATATCTGAGAATAATAATTTCATTTTATCAAAAAATCTTAATGAATCTAAATCAAATCTCCCTAAGGAATCCGTTCGCAAAAATCTTGTAAAACTATTTCTTCCAAGCGTGGTATCCGCTTGAGACATAAGCAGGATAATATCTTTGTTGGATAATACTTTCTTTCTGCCTTCCAGAAATACAGTGCCTTTTAGATGGATGTAACCGGGGTCGGAATATTTCGTGGGGGCCATTTTGTTTTGTAAAAGATCTGTCCATTTAAAACGAGTCCATCCGTTTGTCATCATCACTAAATCTAGTGCATTTGACACCGAATCGGCCTCGGAGCCGAAGTAATATGCCGGGTGATGAATATATCCTTTTATATCGCTATTGAGCAAGAACCAGGAATAGATATTGGCGTTTCTTTTTTCTGTGTTTTCATAGTCTGCATCTGTTACGGATACTGAAAAGTTTCCAATGATGGTATCTTTCAATGCTAGTGTAAACGAGTTTTTTGCTTTTTCTTCACCACTCAAAGTGTCCATTTTTAAAATAGCTGGTAATACATAATCCTTATTGTCAATGAATGTGAGACGTTCGGCCAGCGGCATATTGTCCTTGTTGAAAACCGTTAGATGCAGAATACCCGAGATGAAATCCTTTGTTTCAATCAACCCTTTAAATTCCTTTTTATCTGTAAGCGGTTGTTTAAAAAGTAGTTCATTTTCCATTTGACCTACCAGATAGGCTGGTTTAAAAACGGGATCATTCGTACCTTGTTCTATTCTGAATTGTTTGCCTCTGGCTGTTGTGTGTACTGAAAAAATAATACCATTTGAGGTCTGTGCTGGAAGACTATATTTTTTAACCTGATTATTGATTGAGGCGATATAGGTTTCTCCATTTTGAGGTAAAATAGCAAAACTTCCCATGCCATCATGCACAGAATTAAAACTAGTAATCAGCTTACCAGAATTGTCCGTTATTTCGCCAGCCACTTCTATCGGCATCCCATTTTTATCTATTGCCTTGAAGGCTATCCTGTTCAGTTTGCCGGTGATTAAATTGCCACCCTCCGGAAAAAAGGAAAGTTCAATGTGCTCTGATTTATTATCCTTTACTTGTTTTTTATTTTGAGTCCCATAAATATCTATTCTCTTGTAAAATACAAATCCTGGTTGATTGAGCATGACAGGACTGTAGGCGCGGATTTGGTATACCCCTTCCTCAAGAGTGGATGGTAAATCCAATTGTCCGGCGGTGCTACCCAAATAGACAGGAAAAATGTTTCTTACCACCACCTCAGACCTATTGTTCAATAACTCGACATATAAATTAGAGCTATTGGCAGAGGGTACAAATCCATTGGTGAAATAGCCTTTGAACCAAATGGTTTGTCCTGCATGATAGTTTTCTCTGTCTATGTGCAAGTAGATTTTTTCGATCGGATTTTGCTGAGTCCAGTCCAAAAATTTTTGTTCAATAGATTGGGCTAACAAAAATTGATTGAAAACCAATAGAGTAACTAATGAGGTGAGAATAATTTTTTTCATAAAATACAGTTGGGTGAAAATACTGCAAATGGATAAAGAAAAGAGAGAGAGAAGTTTTTTTTGCCAAAAATTTAATTCGCCACAATAGAATACCGCCATTTTGTCCTCATTTAAGGGGTTGGCAGTATTATTGATATGGCTATTTGTCAATAAATTAAATAGAGATGAGCAAAAAGGAACAAGAAAACCTAACAGAGCAAGAAGAAATCAATATTAATGCGGATGAAAATGTAAGCGGCACCGAGCATCTTACAGATCCACTTGAAGAATCTCAATTGGAAACATTGGAAAATGAGTTGAAGGAAAGTAAAGACAAATATATTCGACTGGCTGCTGAATTTGATAACTTTCGAAAACGTACTGCCAAAGAAAGACTTGAACTGTTTCAGACAGCAGCTAAGGATATTGTAGTGGATTTGCTGGATGTGTTGGATGATGTGGACAGAGCTTCCCGTGAGTTTACCGAGGTAGAGGATGGACCGCTTAAACAAGGTGTGAACCTGGTATTTAATAAATTTAGAAATGTGCTACAGTCAAAAGGGGTGAAGCAAATGAATGCTATTGGTACCGAATTTGACCCCGAACTGCATGAAGCTATAACCGAAATTGCTGCTCCTCAGGAAGATTTGAAAGGTAAAGTAATTGATGAAATAACCAAAGGATACTATCTAAACGATAAAATAATACGCCATACAAAAGTGGTAGTAGGAAAATAAAGTATGAGCAAAAGAGATTACTACGAAATTTTGGGCGTATCCAAAACATCGAGCGCCGAGGAAATTAAGAAAGCTTATCGCAAAGTGGCTATGCAATTTCACCCCGACAGAAATCCGGGAGATAAGCCAGCAGAAGAAAAGTTCAAAGAGGCGGCAGAGGCTTATGAAGTGTTGTCCGATGCAGATAAGCGTGCTCAATATGACCGATTTGGTCATGCCGGCCTAAGTGGTGCAGGACGTGGTTTTGGTGGAGGTGGCGGAATGAATATGGACGATATTTTCAGCCAATTCGGAGATGTTTTTGGCGATGATGTATTCGGAAGCTTTTTTGGTGGAGGATCCAGATCCTCTGGCAGAGGATCCAGAGGTGTGCGAGGCAGCAACCTGAGAGTGAAACTGAAACTGAACTACGAAGAAATTGCTAAAGGGGTTACCAAAAATATTAAGGTAAAGAAATATATAACCTGCAATACCTGCAATGGAGGTGGAGCTAAAGACAAAGGAAGCGTTCAAACCTGTACTACCTGTCAGGGTAGTGGGCAAGTGAGAAGGGTGCAGAATACTTTTCTAGGCCAGATGCAGACAGTAGCTACCTGTCCGGATTGTAATGGCGAGGGAACTACCATAACCGCCAAGTGTAACAGTTGCAAAGGTAGTGGACGAATTTACAGTGAAGAAACGATTACTATCGATGTGCCAGCAGGTGTTCAGGCTGGTATGCAATTGAGTGTGGGAGGAAAAGGAAATGCGGGTGAACGGGGTGGTATGCCAGGCGATTTGATCGTATTGATAGAAGAAGAGTCAAATATGGAATTGCAGCGTGATGGATTGAATGTGGTGTACGATCTGCATATTTCATTTACCGATGCAGTCTTTGGAACTAATGCCGAAGTGCCTACCATAGATGGCCGGGCAAAAATCAAAATTCCTGCAGGCACACAGAGTGGAAAAATTTTTAGACTTAAAGGCAAAGGGTTTCCAAATGTTCATGCTACTTACGAGAAAGGTGATCAGCTGATTCATGTGAGTGTATGGACTCCACAAACACTTAGTGAGGATGAAAAGGATATATTGGAAAAATTGGCAGAGTCTCCAAACATGAAGCCTCAACCAGAAAAATCTGAAAAAGGGTTTTTTGAAAAGATCAAAGATTTATTTAGCTAATAATTTCCTTTGTACAAAAAATAATAGACTGCTTTGGTTATGCCGGAGCAGTTTTTTTATGTCCATTTTTTTAGAGAAGGGGAGATTTTGACTCAAACTATTAGCCCAAACGTTAAAGTCATCATTTGTTTTAAACCTCAGTCGTTCGTTTTGCAAGGTCACGCTAATATTCGAGTTCTAAAATTTTTGGAATGAGGTATCCAATTCAAAAAATTGTATCCAAACGAAATTTGAAACCGGAAGGTCTTTAATATTAAAAAAGCCGCATACAGCTATGCGGCAATTTAAAATTCATGATGGTGGATGTTTAATATTCATCCTCATTAAACAAGAAGTCTTCCTGAGTAGGATAATCTGGCCAAATATCTTCAATAGTTTCATACATATCTCCTTCATCTTCCAATTCCTGGAGGTTTTCAACCACTTCAAGCGGCGCACCACTTCGAATAGCATAATCAATTAATTCGTCTTTAGTTGCCGGCCAAGGGGCATCTTCCAGATAAGAAGCTAATTCAAGAGTCCAAAACATGGTATATTAGTTTTCTTTTATTAACGAAATAAGTGCAACCTTAGTTGCAGTAGGTTCTAAAAATTTGTGCAAAAGTAACTTTATTGGGGAATTTACCAAATTGCATTTTTCGAGCTTATTAATATTTCAAGGTTAATAAGCCGCAAACCTTTACATTTGAAATCAGTATCTTATAATTAAAGTACAATATTTCAATGATTCATGGTAAAAATATTCATAAAGCATACGGAAATGTAGAAGTGTTGAGAGGGGTAGATATTGAAGTAAAAAGTGGAGAAGTAGTCTCTATTGCTGGTCCTTCTGGAAGTGGAAAAAGTACTTTGTTGCATATTTTGGGCACACTGGATAAAGCAGATCAGGGCATGGTGGAAATGAATGGCATCAATGTGCAAACGCTTTCCTCTAAAAAGTTGTCGGCTTTTCGAAATAAAAATATTGGTTTTGTTTTTCAATTTCATCATTTGCTCCCAGAGTTTTCAGCCCTTGAGAATGTGTGTATTCCTGGCTGGGTAGCCCGCAGAAAAAAGAAAGAAGTGGAGGCAGAAGCCTTGAATCTGCTTGAAATATTGGGCGTGTCGCATCGGCTCAATAATAAGCCCAACGAATTGAGCGGAGGAGAACAACAAAGAGTGTCAGTGGCCAGAGCACTCATCAATAAACCATCCATAGTATTTGCGGATGAACCTACCGGTAATCTGGACACCCACAATGCCAGAGAATTGCATGAATTGATATTTAACCTCAGAAAACAATTTAGTCAAACCTTTTTGATCGTTACGCACAATGAAGAACTGGCTCAACTGAGCGATCGCGTACTGCAAATGAAAGATGGGCTGATTGTATAAGATTAAGAAAGGCTAACCTCCAAAATTTTGGAGATTAGCCTTTACCATAAGCAATACTGCTCTTATTTCAACATGGGATTGGATGAAATTTCAGATGCCGGAATTGGCAACATAGTTACCATTCCTGGTCTTGGGTCTGCGGTTACAGAAGGGAAGTAGCCTTTGGCTTTCCAACGCAACAGATCTATGTTATTGATGGCTTCTGCGCAAAGTTCCACCGACCTTTCATAGATCACCGCTTTCAAAGCTTGTTCTTTGGTGGATGCAACCACGTTTGGCATATTAACACTGGGTCTTTTACGCACTTCATTTATATAATCGGCGGCCTTTGCAGGAGATCCTACTTCTGCTTCGCATTCTGCAAGCATCAGCAGTGCATCTGCATAACGTATTAATCGATTGTTAAGTCCGCTAGGGTGATAGCCATCATGTACCCAATCATAAATATTATACTTACGAAAGAATCTTTTTTTAGTTACTCCTTTTCTGATGGAGGTAGCTATATTCATATCATTGACCACAAGTGCTTTTGGCCCCGATGGAGACTGAGTCAGGATCTGGTCGCCTTCCTCAAATATTGTAAACTTAAACCGGGGATCGGTATCTTCAAATTGTTCCAGTGCATAATTGGATGGAATGATATTTCCCCAAGTGATACCATATTCCTGATTTCGAACCGTGGACATTGGACTAGCGAGTCCTTCACCTGTAGCCGACCAGTTATAATCATTGTCTCCTTTATCTACAAACACAACTTCAAACACCGATTCTGAATTGAACTCATGCCCAGTAGAAACGGTGGCACCACCACTGCTCTTTACATCACCATCAAAATTCCATTGATAGTTGCTTACCAGCGAGTATTTGCCATATATCTGCAATAAAGCGGCTTTAGCGGCATTATAATCACCTTTTTGCAAATTGGCTCTGCCCAGCATTGCATAAGCAGCACCCTTTGTGGCTCTGCCTTTATCGGAGCCGCTATAGCTTTCTGGTAGTACTTTGGTGGCATCTGTAAGATCGCTGATGACAAAGGCATAAATATCTGCGGCAGAAGATTTGCCTTTAAAATCTTTTGAGGAGCTTACCGGCTCCTTATACAGTGGCACATCTCCCCACTGCGAAACCAATTCGTAATATGCCCATGCTCGCAAAAATTTGACCTCACCTACTAAGCGATCTCTAAGCGCAATGTCATCCTTCACTTCACTAGCTTGAGAAATAACCAAATTGGCGCGGTTGATCATCAAATAACAACCTTCCCACACCATGGACATAACAAAGTTGGAGGAGGCAGGTGTGTTTTGTTTTAATAGCTCTGCCCTGGGTGCTTCCAGTTGTGGCCCTCCTGGCGCACATTCTACGCCTCGCATATCATGGACGAAAAACCATTCCCGACCTACCAGCCTTCCGGCTCTGAGCATGGAGTACACACTGTTTACTCCTTTTTGCAATTCTGAACTATTTTGGAAATAACTGGCAATGGTGGGATTGTCCTGATCCAAGACATCCAGCTTTTTGGTGCAGGACAGTAAAGTGGTACCTACTACCATGCTTAATAATATATATTTTGATATTCCTAATTTCATTGTAATAACATTTTAAGTCAATAATTAAATGTTCCTAATTAAAAGCCAACCTGAACACCCAATTGATAAGCTTTGGGCTGAGGGTACACAGCAAAATCAATTCCGTTGGTTAAGGATGAGCCTGGTGTTCTATTGCCTACTTCAGGATCGTATCCGCTATACTTTGTAAACGTCAAAATATTTTGTGCCGATAGGAAAATTCTAAAGTTTTTGATGACGTTATTGCTCAGGCTGCCTAACGCATTTTCCGGAATTGTATAACCCAGTGTTACATTTTTCAACCGCAAATAAGAACCGTCTTCAATAAATCTGGTGGAAGGCCTTGCATTGCCATTTGGATCTGACGAAATTGCTCTTGGAATATTTGTATTCGTATTGGTAATTGTCCAGGCGTTTAATACCTGACTTCCTGCATTGAAAAAACGAATCATACCTTCTGTAATAACCTTGGACGCATTAAAAATTTTGTTTCCTTGTACTCCCTGGAAATAGGTAGTTAAGTCAAAGTTTTTATAATTGGCTCCCAGATTGATACCATAAGTCAGTTTGGGTAAGAAACTGCCCAGAAATTCACGATCATCTAAATCGATGATATTATTGTTATCAAGATCTGCAAATTTAATATCACCTGCTGCTGTTGCATCGGTTTGTTTGGGACTACCGGCTACTTCTTGCTGGTTTTGGAAAAGGCCTAATACCTTCCAACCATAAAATGACTGAATGGGCTGACCCACTATTGTATTGGTAATATTGTAGCTGCCAAAATCTGCATCGCCACCGGCTTCAATATTAGTGACACCATCAGCCAAACTTGTAACCTTATTTTTGATTATACTGAAGTTTCCATTCGCAAACCAGGTAAAAGCTCCTTCATTATCATTGTACCCTAACTGCAATTCTACTCCACTATTTTTCATGCCTCCCACATTTTGCACTACACTTCTGTTCATGTAGCCCATGGATGGCGGCAAAGGAACACTTAAAATCAGGTTGTCTGTGTTACGATTGAAATAGTCCAAAGACAAAGTAAACTTATTGGCATACAAACCAAGATCTAAACCAATATTCAATTGCTTGGTTTTTTCCCATTCCAAATCCTTGTTGCCCAACCCCGGAATGGAAGAAGCATATCCTCCGCTGATATTATTATCAAATGGATAGCTGGTGCTGTTGGCGTTTACACTAACCAACCAAGGCGTATTTCCCAGAACCGTTCCATTTAACCCTGTGATACCATATCCGGCTCTGAACTTCAGGTCTGAAACAGCAGGCAGATCCATCATGAAATTTTCTTTTGATACCCTCCAGCCTATGGATGCAGATGGAAAAGTGGCCCATTTTTTCGAGGGTGCCCAAACGGATAACCCATCTCTACGAACTGCTGCACTCAGCAAATATTTGCCCTGAAAATCGTAATTAATACGACCCAGATAGGATAACAAAGTGTTTTCGCCATGTATGGTTTTTGCCGCCAAATTTTTTGCGTTGTTCAAGGTTTTGAGTTCATTGGACTCTTGTTGTCCGCTTGCATTCTCCTGTTTAGAACGCTGTGTTTGCATTTCATACACCGCTGTGGCATTTATGTGATGATCGCCAAACGATTTGTCAAATGATAGCTGCTGCGTATATAATTGCATAGTGGACAAAAAGCGATTGTTGGTAACCGTAGCCACAGAAGCACTGGAACCAGCTATATTTCCATTGTCATTGAAGATAGGAGAGAAACGAAAATCTAGGGCATTTACATGATCTACGCCAAAGGTAGATTTGAATTTCAACCAATCGGTAATATTAATATCCAGATAGGCACTTCCAAAAATCTTAAGGGTTCCTTTATTACCTGGAGACTTAAGTATAGCATCTTCCAAGGGGTTGGTTGGATCTCCTCCATCCAAAGTACTATTTACCCCTCTAAACCCTCCGAGAGAAGTGGGATCGTACACCGGAATGTGCGGCATCATTCTGATCACATTTATCAGGTTGGTTCTGGATCCTGATTCATTATCATTGTTGATTAGATCCCGATCGCCATAAGCTAAATAAAGGTTTTGACCAAAAGTAAAGGTCTTGCTAATATTGTGGTCAGAGTTGATTCTGAAATTATACCGTTTATAGCCAGCTACCGGTACTGTGGCTCTTTGATTGAAATATCCGATAGACGAATAAAAACGCGACGTTTCATTGCCACCGCCCAGATTGATATTATGGCCCGTCATAGCTCCTTTACGGAAATACTCGTCTTGCCAGTCCGTGTTGGTCTGTCCGTAAGTTTGAGAGGCTCCTTCATAAACTGGTTTGTTGATCCAGGGATCTAACAGGCGTGGCACTTGCGCTCCATTATAAGCTAAGGCATACTTCTTAAATCCTTCCCGATCCAATAAATCAAGTCTTTTAGTTACATTTTGGGTGCCCACAAAACCATCATAGTTTACTCTGATTTGGCCATCTCTTCTTCCTTTTTTGGTCGAAATCATGATAACCCCGTTGGTGGCTCTTGAACCGTAGATAGCAGCTGCTGAAGCGTCTTTCAATACGTCCACAGATTCGATATCCCTAATATCAATGGCTTCCAGATTTTCAGTAGGAATTCCATCAATCACATATAGCGGATCGGAAGCAAAGCTGATGGAGCTCACACCTCTAACTCTTACAATGGGAGCCGAACCTGGATAGCCATTGTTAGTAACCGTTACGCCCGAGACCCTGCCCTGAAGTGCCTGTGCTACACTAGCAGCTGGTATTTCATTAATGGTTTTTCCGCTAACACTGGCTACTGCACCAGTTACTTTTCCTCTGTTTTGAGTACCATAACCCACTACAACTATTTCACTCATTGATTGATTGGCCTGGGTCAAAACCACACTGAGCGATCTTTCGGATCCTATTACCACTTCCTTTGAGTTCATACCAACAAAAGAAAATAAAAGTGCCTGAGCTTCGTTAGATACTTCAATTGTAAAGAAACCTTTGTCATTGGTGATGGTGACATTTGAAGTTCCTTTTTCAGTTACCGTTACGCCCGATAAGGGTGCGCCTTGCTCATTCATAACAGTTCCAGTAATTGTTTTTTGAAGTATTTGTCTGGAATCGATCATCGAAAAACTTTTTTCTGAAATGATAATGATTCCAGACTTTTTATCGAAGCGATATTTCAATGGTGTGGCATCCATCACCTGATTCAATACTTTATCAACAGGCTCGTCCTTTACATTGATTTTTACAATTTTCCCACCTGGAATAATATCATTGGAATAAGCAAATCGATAGTTTGTCTGTCTCTCTATCACTTTAAAAAAGGTGGTTAATTTTTCTCCATTTAGTGCCAGGCTCACTTTTGCCTCCTGGCCAAAACCAGAAGCACTTACCGTGAATGTGCAAATGAGAATAAGAAAGGCTGTTAGTTTCATGATTTTTAACAGGGTTCTGAGTGGAGGAAAATGATATTCCATCCACAATACACGTTTTTTTTCCATACTTTTATGAAGTTTTTAATTAACAAATTGAAACAGCTGAAAGGTTGTTTCGATACTCTTTGCAGGGGAACTATGTTACAGCATATTCCCCTGTTTCTTTTTTACTTTGAAATGATTATTTTTTTGTTTTCCTCCTTATTTATTTTAAATGTGAATTGTTTGGCTTCTTTTAGAAATTCTAGCACGGTTTGTATGTCTTCTTTTTCAAAAACACCGGAATAACGATAATGACTAATACTTTCGTCGCTAAGTTCAATATCCACTCCATACCATCTTTCAAGAACTGGAATCATACTTCCTAAAGAATCATCATCAAACACTAGTTTATTATCCTTCCAGGCAATCTCTCTGATTTCACCAGATGGAGTGGGTACAACTCTTTGGGGAATATGATTTTTAGCAGGTATTCCATTTTTCGGATTGATCTCTGGTGCCTTCGTCCTGCTACTATTCCATTCTATCTTTTGATTGGGTTTCAATATCAGGCTCTGATTGTTGTTTTCTTTAAGCGTAACGCTTACGGAGCCTTTGATCAGAGAGGTTTCAGTTCGTTTTTCGTCTGGATAAGCTTTAACATTAAAGGAGGTGCCCAATGCTTTTACATCCATAGAATTAGTATGTACAATGAAGGGGAGATCCTTATTGTGTGCCACTTCAAAATATGCTTCTCCTTCCAAAAAAACTTCCCGGTTTTTACTGCCAAAATTCTCAAAAACATTTATCGTTGATGCAGCATTCAACACAATGGTACTTCCATCCTTCAATCGAATATTTTTCCTTTCGCCTAATAAGGTTACAAACAATTGGCCTGGTTTATGTTCTGCTGAAATAAATTGTTTATAGAGCAGAAAGAAGGCAAAAAGGATGGCCGCCGCAGCCGAAATCCTGATTAACATGGGACGGATTCCGGAACCTTTGGATGGAGGTTCTACTGGCTTTTGCGGCACTATTTCCGTTGATTTCATTTTCTGTAGTAAGAGATTCAATTGTTCTTTCAAGTCGGCTTCTGCCAGCACATTGAACAGCAATAGATATTTTTCCGTGGCATTGTCTATGACCGGTTTGTGTTCCGGATGCTGATGGATATAATTTTCCCAAAAGGCAATGTCCTTTGTAGAGGTTCGTTTGCAAAAGTTCAGAAACGATTCGTCCGTTAATAAATGATATACATTTAGTTTATTTGTCATCTTATGGCAAATTATTTCGTTATATAATAGTAGAGTAATTCACTTTCCATTTTTACCCTTCAAAATCAAAATATTTTTTTGTCATACATAATATTTATCTTGAAAGATCTTATTTCAAACTAAGAATCTATTTTAAAGAGTAAGAAACAGGAATGAAATGAGTTCAGACTGTTGGATAGTCTCTGCACTAAGTTTTAATTTTTTGAGGGCTTCATAAATTTTGTTGTAAACGGTTCGTTGAGTGAGACCGGTGCGTGTGACGATCTCCTCATAACTGAGGCCTTCATAGAATCGTAAAACGATAAGTTCTTTTTGGCGTTCGGGCAAAGTGCTGATCAGGCTTTTTAGAGTGGCAGATATATTTGCCTGATCATGTTTGTGAATGAGATATTCTTCGGGTGTATCGGACAATATTTCATCATGACTTTTGTTGTATTCGTCATACTGGTCAATATGGTAACCTTTCCTGATGTCCAAAGAAAGTCTGCGTAGAAAGGAAATTACTAAATAGGCTTTTACATCTCTTGCTGGTTGTATGGTTTCTCTTTTTTCCCAAAGCTGCAAAAATAATTGCTGAATACAATCTTTCACCAATTCCGAATCTTTCGATTTCTTTAGGCCCATAAACAGCAATGAGTGGTAAAACTTGTTGTACAGAGACAGAAACATATTCTGATCTCCCTCCATCAAACCTTTCTACATCAAATCGTCGGACAACATAGTAACTCTTAAAATTGAAATAAGCAATAGTCCTGCTAAGATATATTTTATTAGTAATTGATTCAAAAAACTTGATTTGAAAAAATTAAAAATTATTATCTTCAACGCCTAGCGGCTATTATATCTTTTACTTCAGGAAATTGACTGGTATCATAAAAAACTTATTGTTCACCCAGATAAAGATATCAAAAAAGGAGCGGCATTTAAATCAGAATAACGATTGTATGAGTAACAAAAAAGAAGGCAATGTATTAACTAAAGTAATTGCAGCCTCATCCCTAGGAACCATGATTGAATGGTATGATTTTTACATTTTTGGGATGCTGGCAAAAACCATTTCTACCGAATTTTTTCCAGAAGGCAATGCCACCGCTGCATTGTTAAGTACCTTGGCCATTTTTGCAGCAGGCTTTATTGTGCGGCCTTTTGGAGCACTTGTTTTTGGAAGACTTGGTGATATACTAGGCAGGAAATCAACCTTCTTATTGACATTGGTGTTGATGGGTGGTTCCACCTTTTTGATAGGATTGGTGCCAGGCTATCAAAGTATCGGAATGGCAGCGCCTCTATTAGTGTTGTTACTAAGATTGGTTCAGGGGCTAGCACTTGGTGGAGAGTATGGTGGTGCAGCCACCTACGTAGCAGAACATGCACCTGCAAGCAGACGTGGATACTTTACCAGTTGGATTCAGACAACCGCAACTCTCGGATTGTTTGTAGCACTTGGTGTGATAATGCTGGTAAAATCCAATATGAGCGATGCCGCTTTTAATGCAGAGTGGGGCGGATGGCGTTATCCATTCTGGTTTTCTATCTTGCTGGTGGTAGTGTCTGTTTATATCCGTATGAAGATGCAGGAGTCTCCTCTGTTTTCCAAACTGAAATCGGAAGGCAAAACAGCAAAAAATCCGCTTAAGGAAAGTTTTAGTCATAGGGCCAATTTCAAAATGGTGCTATTAGCTTTGTTTGGTGCTGTAATGGGACAGGGCGTGGTTTGGTACACTGGTCAGTTTTATGCGCAAAGCTTTTTAGAAACAAAAGTGCTGCTCGATTTTGAACAGAGTAGAACCATCATGCTTTGGGCTATTTTGTTTGCTACACCGTTCTTCATATTTTTTGGATGGCTTAGCGACCAGATCGGTCGTAAATGGATTATGTTGCTGGGTATGCTGATTGCTATACTGACCTATAGACCAATATTCAATTTTTTTCTTCAAAAAGCAGATGTATCTCAATGGGAAAACACACAGGCTTCCTATGGGGATGCAATCACAACAGTGCATGCATTCGGACAGCAAGGTGATTCGCTGATTACAGTAATAACACCTGTGGTTCTTTCCTCAGGAGCTTCTTACAAATCTCAACGAACCGATACGTTGATAGCATCCACTCAAAATATCGTTGAAGGCAAAATTATCAACAAAGAAAAAGTGCTACCAACAAGAGTGTATTGGCAGTTTGTGGGAATGGTGTTTTTGCTGATTTTGTATGTAACGATGGTATATGGCCCTATTGCCGCATTTTTGGTAGAACTCTTTCCAGTACGCATTCGCTACACTTCCATGTCTTTACCTTACCATATTGGTAATGGTGTGTTTGGCGGATTGGTGCCTTTTATCGGTGTGTTGTTGCAGACTACATTTACCAACGACCCTTTGGTGGGATTGCATTATCCAATTGCGATCGCTGGTTTGTGTTTTATCATTGGCAGCATTTATCTCTCAAATAAGATTGACAAAGATGTGAAAGATTGATGAGGTGATGAATTGCTCAATTTAAAATTATTACAGATAGCTAAAAAATGATTCTTAGACACCATCATTTACAATTTCAGAACACCTGTTGGCTGGATACAATGGTGGTAAACATTAAAATTTTTCTATCATGAACACGATTAAAAAAGGGTTAGGTATTGTTTGGTTCTTAATGGCTCCGGCAATCATTTATTTTTTAGTAGTAGGAGCTGTACGCAATATTGACACCAATGGCACTAAGGATATCAACAATCCTGTTATTTGGATTATCATTATTGCCATCTTTGTGCCCATTGCCATTGGTATGATGATTTTTGGCTGGTATGCTTTCAAAGGCGAGTATGATCATTTGCCTGAGCGATCAGGCGATTTGAATTTTGATTAGCCTGAATCAATTTTGTTTTGAATAGCTAATGTTTATGAATGACATATTTTACTCCATGACATTCAAATGACTTTTCTATGCAAGCTTCCATCTATTTTCGTAACCGAAAATAAATTATCATAAATATTTACTCGAATGAACAAGTCGATATCCGCAATTTTACTTTGCCTGGGTTTATGCTCCATAGCTTATGCTCAGGAAAAAAACATTCGCAACTTACAACAATTGACTTTTGGAGGCGATAATGCCGAGGCGTATTTTAGTCCTGATGGTAAAAAATTGACCCTTCAGGTTACCAATCCCGAAATCGGTGCAGCCTGTGATCAAATCTTTATGCTAGACTTGAAAAAAAATATTTCTAGTGCTGCCGATCTTAAATTGATTTCCACCGGGCTGGGAAGAACTACCTGCTCATTCTTTATGCCGGATGGCAAACATATTTTGTATGCATCCACCCATCTGGCAAGTAAAGACTGTCCAGTTCCTCCCAAATCTACCGACGGCAAGTACCTTTGGCCGATTTATAGTGAGTTTGATATTTTTGTGGCTGATTTGAAAGGGAAAATCGTAAAGCAGCTCACCAAAACACCTGGCTATGATGCAGAAGCCGTTGTGTCTCATGATGGAAAAAAAATTGCCTTCACCAGTATGCGTAGTGGTGATCTGGAAATTTGGATTATGAATATTGATGGAACAGGTTTAAAACAACTGACACATGGACTGGGGTATGATGGCGGTGCCTTTTTTTCGCATGATAGCAAAAAATTAGTGTTTCGTTCTTCCCGTCCAAAAACAGCAGAGGAGATAAAAGAGTACAAAGATTATCTTAGCAAAGACCTGGTAGCTCCCACTAATATGGAAATTTATACTATCAATGTAGATGGTTCGAATCTGAAACAGATTACACATTTAGGTAAAGCCAACTGGTCGCCTTACTTCCATCCTTCCGATAAAAAAATAATTTTTTCTTCCAATCATCATTCTACCAGAGGCTACGATTTTCAATTGTTTATGGTAGATACTGATGGAAGCAATTTGCGTCAGATAACCTTTGAAAGCAATTTCAATGCGTTCCCTATGTTTTCTCCAGATGGGAAAAAAATAGTTTTTTCCAGCAACAGAAATCCTGATAAGCCCAAAGAAACCAATGTATATATGGCAGACTGGGTAGATACTGATCAGGCCGAAATTGTCAAGGATCAGAACCTGAAGAAATATATTTCTTATCTGGCATCGGATGAATTGGAAGGAAGACTGACGGGTTCGAAAGGCGAGGAGCTGGCTGGCAAATACATAGCAGTTGAGTTTAAAAAAATGGGATTAAAACCTTACCAGTCTAATAGTTATTTTCAAAAATTTGATTATAAAGTGCGACTGAATCCTCATGACAGCACCAGTGTAAAAAAGAATCATGGAACGAATGTGATTGGTGTCCTGGACAATAAATCTAAAAAAACAATTGTGATTGGTGCACACTATGATCACCTGGGCAGAAACGAGCATCATCATTCAACCAAGATGAATTCGGATGGTGAAATTCATAATGGCGCAGATGACAATGCCTCCGGAACTGCTGCTGTGATGGAGTTGGCTCGCATGTTTACTCAAAACAAAAAAGCTGAAAAAGTAAATTATGTTTTTGCCTTGTTTTCGGGAGAAGAAGATGGTTTGATCGGATCAAAACATCTGGCCGAAACCTTGAAAAACAATTTTCCAAATGTGGTAGCAATGATCAACATGGATATGGTGGGTCGCCTAAATAAGGATAAGGGCTTGACTGTTGGCGGTGTTGGTACAAGTCCTGACCTGTCAAAGATTATTAATAAGAATAAACCTGGTGGGTTTAATATAACAGAAGATTCCTCCGGAGTGGGCCCTTCAGATCATACTTCCTTTTATCTTAAAGACATACCCGTTCTTTTCTTTTTTACCGGCACTCATAATGACTATCATAAGCCGAGTGATGATGAGGATAAAATAAATTATTATGGAGTAAGGGCAATTGTAGATTATGTGTTTCGAGTGGCCAACGAATTATCCGAAAAAGACACTCTTGTTTTTACAAAAACAAAAGTGGAAGTAGGTAAAAAAGCACCTGCTTACAAAGTTACCCTGGGGGTAATGCCTGATTATACTGATTTTGGAGATGGCCTGCACATAGATGGTGTGATCGATGGCCGTGCTGGCGATAAGGCTGGTATCAAATCAGGCGATATCTTAACTAGAATAGGTGATTGTGTGATCAAGGAAGTGTATAGTTATATGGAATGCCTTTCTAAATTGAAAACCGGAGATGAAAGAGAAATTACAGTAAAGCGAGATGGAAAGGATGTCAAACTTAAAGTGATATTCTAATCGGAGTAAAACGAAAAATGCACATTTCTTAATTAAGATCCTCATCCCACGATGAGGATCTTGTTTTGAAACCTGTTGATGCTTTTTTGATTAGTGGATTGATATGGAACCTGCCTAGCCAGATAAATCTTCATCTGTATCTTTTTTCTAAAATTTTGGTGCAATGGCCTATTAGATTGGTGGTATGTCGCCTAAGTAACACGGACCGATTTGCGGAATTAAGCACTAATAAGTCTAAACATTTTTTTGGAGTATTTTTTGCTGTAAGAAATGATGGGGAGGAGAATGAAATATGAATAGGAAAAAAGCTTGATAGCAACTTTCAGATATTAAGCTAGAGAAACCAGGAGCTCAGAAAAGAATTTCTTATAATAATGTGTTTTTCAATCATTTTTATAGTATTATGAATTAGAAATTTGCCTAACTTTAAAACAGAATTGAAGTTTATTACCATTAGCCATTTTCGCCATATGAAAGTAAATAATTTGATAGCCCTGGTTTTGACTTTATTAGTTTTTACAACTATTTCCGAAGCTCAAATAAAGACCAAGCAAGAGAAGGGTTATTTCAATATAACCAATATTGCTGAACCCTATTACCTGCAATCTATTGATTCCTCTTCCGTAACCAATGGTTTGGCTTATGTGAAAAGTTTTGGTGTTGCCTTCAGTACCATCAATGGTTTGTTTCTGAATCCTAGTTTATCTATCGGCTTAGGTATCGGTTATCAGGGGTCCAGATATAATGCTTTTTTGGGGGCCAATACACCCGATAGTCTGAAAACCTCCAGTTATTTTGATAAGAAGCATTCCCTTTCTGTTCTGCCCATTTTTGCTGATTTTCGGTATTATCCCAAAAACCATCGAAACGATATTGTATTGATTCTGGATGTGGGTTATGCTCCGGTTATTAAGATCGGCAATGTCATTGACAAGGCGTTTTTGGATGGTGGTCCTTTCATAAAATTAGGTGCTGGTTATAAAATAGAAATGAGTGAGTCTGTTTCCTTTCTTCCTACCATAAATTTTAATGCACAAAGATTTGGAGACAATACGGCTATTGGTGGCAATGTGGGTATAGGTTTAATGTTTTAGGAGTCATTCACAAAACAGCTAAATGCCGTATCATTGCCCAAAATATTTTTTCTATGGCGGGTGCAATTGTATATCTTATCCCTACTTTTCTATACGAAAATGTGATGCAGCCATTGCCTGCTTATATTCTGGATGCGATCAAAAAATGCGATACGTTTTTTGTAGAAAATGAGCGCAGTTCCCGGCGTTATTTAAAGCAATGGGATAGGGAAATTGTTATTGATGAATTTGAATGGCACACCATTGGCAAAGCTGAGGCAGAGGTGCAACAACAATTTCGGACCAGCTTAAAACAAGGAAAGGTGGTTGGCATCATCAGTGAAGCAGGATGTCCGGGTATTGCAGATCCAGGTCAATTGCTGGTAGCCACAGCACAGGAAATGGAAGTACAGGTAGTTCCTTTGGTTGGTCCAAGTTCCATATTTCTAGCTTTAATGGCCAGTGGATTGAATGGTCAGCAGTTTTCTTTTGTTGGCTATCTGCCAATAGAAAATCAACAAAGAATAAAAGCTATTAAAGAGTTAGAGTCCGAATCGAAAAAGAAAAACAGTACCCAAATCTTTATTGAAACTCCGTATAGAAATAATCAGCTGTTGGAAACTATCCTCAAACATGCTCAACCTGAAACCCAATTATGTGTGGCTGCAAATATCACAGGACCCGATGAATATATACGGACTAATTCTATCCGGAAATGGAATAGTATTGCCATAGATTTGCACAAAAAGCCAGCTATTTTTTTATTAAAAAGTTGAGCCTGGGGTGGTATTACTCATCGAAATGATACTGTCCACCACATATCGGGTATTGCCACGCCAAGGTAGCACACCCCTGAACTCTTGGTAATGAAGGTCAAAGGTTTTACCACTATTCAAGGTCAGTGAATCATAAACTTTCTTATCGGCGATAGAAAAAACAAAATTGTTGGATTGTGCGCCTCCACCCAATGCCCCTTTGATACCCACCTGAATCAGTTCACCCTCATAGGTTTTAAAAATCTGGCCTTTTCTTACCACATTTTTTAATACACCGGATTTTACGCCATCACCAAACACATTAAAATAAGTCCAATAGATATACCCGCCTAAAACAAGAACCACAAAAAAGAAAAACATAAATAAATATTTCAAACATCCTTTTTTCTTTTTAGGCACCACTGGTTGGGTAGAAATTGTTTCAACAGGCATAAATAAACTTTTATTAAATAAAATTTAGTGATAAAATGTTTGGTTTACATTATTTTTGCGGCTCTAAAATACTATTTGTTTTTTAATGAACAAGGTTTTAAAACATACCAAGCATTTTGTGTTTCATTCCGGAATTACTACGGGTGTTTATGCAGTTGGCTTTGATATATTCGCCTATTCACCTCGCCCACAGCGCTGTACTATATGCTGACAGGCTTACCATTAGCCAAAGGCGCCTGTCAGTGAAGATTTTCCGACAACCTAATTTGGGCAGGCATCCCACCAAAACATTTAATTAGAAACATTGGACATTCAGGAAATAATTGTAAGACCAGCGGTTATCGAAGATAAAAAGTACTCAACCATCATCACCGACGAAATGGCATCCTCTGCGGCTGCTCGTGGCACAGGCATCGCTACAAGAAGCCCCGACTATATCGAAAAGAAAATAGATGAGGGGAAAGCTGTAATTGCGCTGACAAAAGGCGGGGAGTGGGTAGGCTTTTGTTATATTGAAACTTGGACACATGGTGAGTATGTGGCCAATTCGGGCTTGATAGTAGCACCTCCATTTAGAAAAGGAGGGGTGGCGAAAAAGATTAAAAAAGAAATTTTTAATCTAAGCAGAAAGCTATATCCGGAGGCAAAAATTTTTGGTCTCACCACGGGATTGGCGGTGATGAAAATCAATAGTGAATTGGGATACGAGCCGGTAACCTACTCTGAGCTAACCCAAGATGAAGAGTTTTGGGCAGGCTGCAAAAGCTGTGTGAACTACGAAATCCTGATGAGTAAAGGCAGAAAAAACTGTATGTGTACCGCCATGTTGTATGACCCCAAAGACCATTATGAGCCGGAAGAGACCAAGGCTTTTTTTGAAGAAAATAAATCAGGTTTAGAAAGATTATTACGCTTTAAGCAATGGAAGTTCTTACAGGCATTTCGAAAAAAGGATAAGAAAGGAGGCAGTGGCTCCTCCTTAAAAATATTTTTCAATTTTCTATTTCATTAATTAATTGACTTATAAATGAGTAAAAAGGTAGTTCTGGGTTTTAGTGGCGGTTTAGATACGTCATTTTGTGCGAAATATTTAACTGAAGACAAAGGCTATGAAGTATATAGCATCATAGTAAACACAGGTGGTTTTAGTCAGGAAGAGCTGGATAAGATTGCCATCCATGCCAAAAATCTGGGTGTGAAATCACACAAAACCATCAATGCTGTTCAAAATTATTATGACAGTATTGTGAAGTATCTCATTTTTGGAAATGTATTAAAAAACAATACCTATCCACTTAGTGTTTCGGCCGAACGACTAAGTCAGGCACTTCAAATTGCAGAATATGCAAAAGACATCAATGCAGATGCAGTAGCTCATGGAAGTACTGGTGCGGGAAATGATCAGGTGCGATTCGATATGGTTTTAAATATCATTGCACCGGGTATCGAAATCATTACACCCATCAGAGACCTCAAACTTAGCCGAGAAGCAGAGATTGAGTATCTGAAACAGAAAGGTGTGGACATGAATTTTGAAAAAGCAGTGTACTCCATCAATAAAGGTCTTTGGGGTACAAGCGTGGGGGGGAGAGAAACCCTGAATTCAAAAGGATTGTTGCCAGAAGAAGCATGGCCCACTCAGGTTACACAAACAGGTTCAGAAGAAGTGGTTTTGGAATTTGATAAAGGAACGCTGACCAAAGTAAATGAAAAACCCTTCGATCATCCTACCGAAGCGATTCAATATCTGCAGGAAATTGCTGGCCCATACGGAATAGGACGCGACATACATGTGGGTGATACCATCATTGGTATCAAAGGACGGGTAGGGTTTGAAGCAGCTGCTCCCATGTTGATTTTAAAAGGGCATCATGCATTGGAAAAACATGTACTGAGCAAATGGCAACTGCAATGGAAAGATCAGATTGCTCAGTTCTATGGAACCTGGCTGCACGAAGGGCAAATTCTTGACCCAGTTATGCGAGATATGGAAGCTTATCTAGAAAGCAGTCAGCGCACCGTAACAGGGAAAGTGTTTATCCAACTTCATCCTTATCGTTATCAGATCATTGGAATCGAAAGTGAATATGACCTGATGAATAGTGCTTTTGGAAGTTATGGCGAGATGAACGCTGGCTTTACTGGTGAGGATGTTAAAGGCTTTACTCGTATTTTTGGAAATCAGACTTCTATTTATCGCAATGTAAATGAAAGTGTGAAACAAAAGTCTGGTCAGTGATTTTAAAACGAAGAGTAGATTCATCCAAGATAGTAGAGCCAGGTGTCTACTCCCTAAAAATAGAAAGCAAATGATAAGAGTCGGAATAATTGGAGGCGCTGGATATACAGGTGGCGAACTGATAAGAATTCTAATAAACCACCCACAGACTGAAATTGTATTCGTACATAGCCGTAGCAATACCAGTAAGTTTGTGTATGAGGTTCATAAAGACCTTATTGGAGATACAGAGTTGAAATTTTCCGGCGAATTGATTCAGGATATAGATTGTCTTTTTCTATGTCTGGGACATGGCGAGTCTACAAAATTTCTTCACGAAAATAAAATAGCAGATCATATCAGGATCATCGATCTGGCGAATGATTTTAGATTGTTGAAGGATAGAAACCAGGAAACGTTAAACCGCCAGTTTGTTTATGGGCTTCCAGAATTAAATAAGGAAGCCATAAAATCAGCAAAGAATATTGCCAACCCCGGTTGTTTTGCCACCACTATTCAATTAGGACTATTGCCATTGGCAAAAGAAGGATTATTGAAAGAAATTTATACAACTGGAATCACTGGTAGTACCGGTGCTGGACAGTCACTAACGCCTACTTCACATTTTAGCTGGCGTGCCAATAATATTCAGGCCTATAAAACGCTTACGCATCAGCATTTGGGAGAGATTGGAGAATCGCTGAGTGTATTGCAACCCAATGCCGATATCGACCTGAGCTTTGTTCCATGGAGAGGCGATTTTACCAGAGGAATTTTTGTTAGTTCCACCATATCCACAGATTTATCTATAGAAGAAATATTTCCCCTCTTTGATGATTTTTATAAAGACCATCATTTTACTCAAGTGAGTAAGAACCCTGTATTTTTGAAACAGGTAGTGAATACCAATAAAGCGGTGATTCATCTGGAAAAAGCAGGTAATAAATTAGTCGTTCATTCCGCATTGGACAACTTGCTAAAAGGAGCCAGTGGACAGGCGGTTCATAATATGAATCTGATATTTGGATTGGATGAAACAATTGGCTTAAGACTAAAACCAGCTGGTTTCTAGAAAAAGAAGTCTGTCTATTGGATTCGTCAGAATCAGCAGAGATTTTCTAATCTTCAAAATGAATTTTTACTGTTTGGTAAAGAAGTCTATTTTGCATGATCGCTGAGGATTGGCCGCCCTTATCAGAAAATCCTTTTAGTCCATAAAGTCCAGCCGCATTGCCTTTATTAATAGCAATTTCCAAATAATCAGCACTATTGAAAAGTGCTAGTTTTTCACCTTCCTGCACATCTGCATAAGATTCGCTGATCTGGGAAATCACTTCGTCCCTAAGAAAAGTAATTTTGAAAGATCGTCCCGCCCGTTGTTTTTCAAATTGTTTGCGAGTGATATTTACAATTACATTTTCAAAATGATCAATGAAAATAATCTGCCCTTCAATATGGTGGAGACTGGTCGTGGGCAGCAAAGGGTTTTTTTCTACAAACCCAATGTCTGGAATTCCAATATTTTGAATCGGTTCACCATTGCAAAGCTTGGCGATAGTATGAGCTATGATCTGAGTACAAGTGAGTGTGTTTTTTTTATCCAGATTTTCAAGGTTCAAACCCATTACCATTTCAGGTTTTTCTTCCAGAATCATGTTTAGCAATCCATTGTCAGCACAAAAAATATATTGATTTTTATGAAACGCCAATAACAGATTTTTGGGTTTGCTGTCAAACAGATTTACCAAAATGACATGATAAGTAAATTCCGGAAAATTTCTTAGTGCTGCCCGGCACAAATAAGAAGCCTGCGGAAAATTAAACGGTATTACGTTGTGAGATATATCGATAATTTGTAAACTACTGTTTGCCTGTAACAATTGTGCTTTTATTACCCCAATCAGGTAATCATTGTGTCCAATATCCGATGTCAGAGTTACAAAATTCATTTTAGTATAGTGCCTGTCTGCTGAAAATAGGTTTTGGCTTGCAATTTATTGATTTTTGGTTATTAAGTCAGTGTTAGAATTTTTTGATAAAAATAATTTCGGGGTTAAGGACGTGCAATTAATACCCTGGCTCTACCATTTTATTAGTTTCCCAAAGCTGCATCCATTCCTTACTCTTATTGAAACACCTGATCTTTTTCATTCCAAACAAAATATCAATAATTAAACACTTCTATTGCCTTTTGCATTATCGGATCGGTACTATTCAGAATTTGATAAAAACCTGCATCCCTCCATTTGTACCGAGCCAGTTGGGCTTCCATTCTATCCTCCACTTTCTTTTTTTCAAAGCTTGGAATGCCACTCAAATTGATACTATCTTTTTTAACCCAATTGGAAAACTGAGGCCACATTGTTTGAGAAGGTTCGAAACTTTTTGCAAACTCGAGCGGTGTTTGAAAAGGGGCCACTATGTTTTTATTGTCCAAATAATAATGAAATACAAAATCATTAAAAATACCGCTAAAGAATACTTTATTGATTTCTCTGGAATATTTTGAAGTATCAAGACCCACAAAAATATCTGGCATGATACCTCCTCCGCTATACAAAGTTCTGCCGTCTGTCGTTTTGAAAGGCTTACCTTTCTCAATTTTATTACTATCGGCATAGAACAACTGACCATTGGCATATCTCTCCCACAATTCATCCAGATACACTTTCTTTCCTCCGGTGTAGGGTTTCTGAATACTGCGTCCCAATGGGGTATAATATCTGGCAACTGTAAGTCTCATGCCCGACCCATCACTCAGCATAAATGGTTCCTGCACCAGACCCTTTCCAAAGGTTCGGCGACCAATGATTTTGGCTCGCCCCCAGTCTTGTAGTGCCCCTGCCAAAATTTCGCTGGCACTGGCACTCAATTCATCCACCAGCACAACCAGTTTTCCTGTTTCAAACAATCCGGGTCTTTTGCATCGGTATTCTTCTTTAGGGTTATGCATTCCCTGGGTATAAACAATCAGTTTATCACCACTCAAAAACTCATCGGCTATATCCACTGCCTGATCCATATATCCTCCACCATTGCCCCTCAGATCAAAAATCAATTGCTTCAAACCCTTCTGCTGCAAGGATTCCAATGCCTGCATAAACTCACGGTAGCTAGTTCCAGTAAAGGTTTCCAACTTTATGTACCCCGTTGTTTGGTTCATCATATACTGAGCCGAAACCGAGGAACTGGCTATATTACCACGCGTTACGGACACTGACACCAACCGACCTCCCCTTAAAATCTCCAAATTGATTTTTGTGCCTTTTTCCCCTTTGATATTTTTCTTTACATCGCTGGATGTAATATCTTTTCCAATCAGGTTCTTTCCATCCACTTTGAGAATTTGGTCGCCTATTTCCAAACCAGCTTTATCACTTGGGCCTTCAGGAACCACATAAGTGATGTTTACCGTATCGCGTATTCTGGTAAACTCCACACCAATTCCTTCAAAACTACCAGCCAATTCATCATTCGCTTCTTTCAATTGCGTAAGAGGTAAATAAACAGAATGCGGATCCAACTCGCTCATCATTTCATTGATAGCATTGGCTTCCAGGGTGTCAATATTCACCGAGTCCACATACTTTCTATTAATAATATCAAGAGCTTCCTGCAAAGCATTGGTATGATCCGTCTTAAATATCTTCTTATTGGGTTGGCCTTTCGCAAAACGATACCCCACATACATACCAATGATCATCACTATGGATAACAATAAAGGAAGCCAAACATCAAATTTTCTTTTCATTTCTATATAAAATACTGCAAGGCCGCAAAATAGACAAAAAACAGCGAATTGGAGGTCTAAAAACAGGTGAACGGTATATTTCACACAATGAGTATAAATATTTCATCCATTGGCAATAAGGTTTTCCGAAAAAATCAAATCCTTCATGGAATGAAGGCTGTCCTTTATCCAACTCCTGACTATTGAAACAGATACTTTTTCAAATCTTTACCGAGGCTCATGAGTCGTGAAACCTATCAGGTTCATTAGGAAAATTTTCCAGCACTTTAGTGAAACATCACATTTTTTGCCCTTTGTTTTCAATCTATTTTCGATCTTGAATTTAACGGTTAATTATTAGGTTGTATGAGTGTTACAATTTACTTTGAACAAATGGTTTTAGATGAGTTGCGAACCACCACCGGGCGCACAATCACCGATGCAGATATAGTGTTACATGCCGGCCAAACGGGTGATTTCTATCCGCATCACATGGATGAAGAATGGTGCAAAACGCAACCCTTCAAACATCGAATGGCTCATGGAACCCTCATTTTTAGTATAGCCGTCGGCCTCACAGCGGGCATTATCAACGAGGTAGCCATGACCTACGGATATGAACGTTTGCGTTTTCTGAAACCTGTGTTTATTGGCGACACCATCCGATCTACCATCACCATCAAGGAAAAGCGCGACCACAAAAAGCCAGGCTATGGGATCGTTACAGAATTAGTACAAGCACACAATCAGGCAGGTGAAATAGTATTGAGCTGCGAACATCTTTTGCTGGTAGAGAAGCAACACAAAGCAGTTAATTTTTTGTAGGCCAGCAACAGAATATTTATCAGCCATCTTGCGTCGCACTCTTGTACACCTGTACACATGGCATCTATTCGACAAAACAAAATGTATATCTCTAAATAATTAATAAACCGCACACTTGATATTAAAAGGAATAACATGGAATCATAGCCGGGGAATCACCCCACTACTGGCAACATCGCAACGCTTTTGCGAGTTATATCCGGATGTGCAGGTGGTATGGGAAAAGCGCAGCCTGCAACAGTTTGCCGATCAATCACTGGAAGCACTTACCAAGGAGTATGATTTATTAATCATCGATCATCCCTGGGTAGGGTGTGCCGCCGCCACCAATTGTGTGCTGCCGCTAGACCTTCATTTGCCTCCAAATTACCTGAAAGAATTGGCAAATCATTCCGTAGGCAAATCACACCAAAGTTATGAGTATGATGGTCATCAGTGGGCGTTAAGCATTGATGCAGCCACTCCCGCAGCCAGTTATCGAACGGATATTTTTAAGAAGGAAAACCGCCCTGTGCCTGCAACTTGGCAGGAGGTGCTATCCCTCGCAAAAGAAGGTAGAGTAGCGGTTCCAGCCATACCAATTGATCTGCTGATGAACTTTTATACTTTCTGCATTGCCCACGGTCAAGAACCTTTTCAGAATAATAATGAAGTTATAAATGAAAGCATCGGCATCCAGGCATTACAATCCATGCGTGATTTATTTTCTTTGATCCATCCCGTTTTTTATAAGTGCAATCCAATTTTAGTAGCAGAAATGATGTCAGGTTCAAACGACTATTGGTATTGTCCATTTGCCTACAACTATTCCAATTATTCAAGAATAGGATATGCGGCCAATTTGCTTACCTATACCGATGTAGTTAGGTTTAACAACGAAAAATTTAGAACCACATTGGGCGGCACCGGAATGGCCGTTTCGGCTTTTGGATCTCAAAAAGAATGGGCGCTTCGTTTTGTTCAAATGATTTGTTCACCTGTTTGGCAAGGCGGAGAATATGTGCTCACTGGTGGCCAGCCCGGATATGATTATGCCTGGGAAAAGGCCGAAGTCAATACAATCTGCAATGATTTTTTCAATAATACATGGCCCACCTTAAACAATGCCTACCTGCGACCCAGATACAATGGCTATCTCAGTTTTCAAGATGAAGGCGGGCACTATATTCAGGAGTATTTGCAGTTTGGGAAAATAACAGAAGAGATGGTGCTGGACCAGTTAAATGATTTATACATGAAATCCCTGGAAAAATAACGGTATGAGTATGTTACCCCTAAAAGGAGTGATTGTATTGGAGTTTTGTCAATATCTGGCTGGCCCCTCCATGGGCTTAAGGCTGGCAGACCTGGGTGCCAGGGTAATAAAAATTGAAAAACCTGGAGCAGGTGATCCTTCTCGAAGAATGTCGATAAAGAATTTATGGGCCGACGAAAATTCATTACTTTTTCACACCATCAACAGAAATAAAGAAAGTTTTGCAGCCGATCTGAAAAACCCAGAAGACCTGGAAACGGTCAAATCACTCATTAAAAAGGCGGACGTAGTCACGCATAGTTTTCGTCCAGGTGTCATGGAAAAATTGGGCCTGGATTATACAACGGTACGCCGCTTGAACGAAAAAATAATTTATCTTGAAATCTCCGGCTATGGAAAAAAGGGCCCATGGAGAAACAAACCCGGGCAGGATCTTTTGTTGCAATCCTTATCTGGTTTGGCATATACATCCGGTAATCATCAGGATGGGCCGGTGCCAATTGGAATTTCCGTAGTCGATGTATTTTGTGGTGTTCAGGGAGCTCAGGTGATTTTAGGAGCCCTCGTAAGAAGGCAGAAAACTGGTATCGGTGCATTTTTGGAAATCAGTCTTTTTGAATCAGCGATTAGTATGCAGTTTGAGTTGCTCACCACTTTTTATAATCAAACAGGGGCAATGAAACGCAGTAGCATCAATAATGGAAGTCCATTACTTGGGGCTCCATATGGTATATACAAAACAGCGGATGGTTTTATCGCGCTGGCTATGATGGATTTAAACATGCTTCAAACCGCAATTGGAAAATCGATATTAAATGGTTACGAAATAAAGGATGCCTTTTCTCATCGGGATGAAATTAAAAAAGCCATAGCTGATGAGTTGTTGACCCAATCCTCCGATTACTGGATGGATAGATTGCTTAGTCATCATCTTTGGTCTTCCAAAGTACTCAACTGGCAGGAGATGTATAGTCAAAAGGCCTATACCGATTTACAAATGGAGCAATGGCTGAAATTGAAAAGTGGAAAACAATTTTTAACCACTCGGAGCCCGATACGATTGAATCAGCAAGTGCATAACAGTCACATACCGGCACCTGGCTTAGGGGATCATACCGATATTATTAAACAAGACTTATTAATGCAGGATTTATGAAATTGTTGGAAGATATAGTAGTGGTAGATTTCAGCCAGTTTCTGTCTGGCCCTTCTGCTGGTTTAACGCTGGCAGATATGGGCGCCAATGTGATCAAAATAGAAAAACCGGAAACAGGGGATATCTGTCGCCACCTATATGTGTCTGATGTGATATTAGATGAAGATTCTTCTATTTTTCATGCGATCAATCGAAATAAGAAAAGTTACATGGCCGATTTAAAGAATCGTTTCGATATAAAAAAAATATATAAACTTATTGAAAAAGCAGATATCGTCATACATAATTTCAGACCAGGCGTAATGGAAAGATTGGGTTTCTCCTATCATATTTTAAAATCCATCAACCCATCTCTAATTTATGGCAGCATTAGTGGCTATGGAGAAGGAGAGGTTTGGAAACACTTGCCCGGGCAGGATTTGTTGCTTCAATCTGTTACCGGAGCTACAGCACTTACCGGAAACAAAGAGGATCAACCCACGCCCATGGGAGTAGCTATTATTGATATGCTGGCCGGGGCACATTTAGCTCAGGGTATTCTAGCCATGTTGTATCAGCGCAGTATGACAGAAGAAGGCGGCACGGTTCAGGTGAGTATGTTCGAGAGTGCCTTGGATCTGCAGTTCGAAGGGCTGACCTGCTTTTTGAACGATGGTCATGAATTGCCGCGCAGAAGTGCCATAAACGGAGCCCACCCTTATGTGGGTGCTCCCTATGGTATTTATAAAACGGCAGATGATTATATTGCTATTGCCATGGCAGATATTGTTCATCTAGGGAAAGTAATGAATTGTTCGGCACTTCAAAGGTTTACAGATAACTCAGAATGGTATTTTCGACGAGACGAAATAAAACAGGAACTGGCTATGGCTCTCTTGCACAAAACAACCAGAGAATGGTTGGAAATATTAGAGCCTGCAGGATTTTGGTGTTCTGGGGTATTGAACTATCAGCAATTAAGAAAGGAAGAAAGCTATCAAGAACTGGAAATGGAAATGGTGGTAAAAAATTCCAACGGTATTGAGGTGACCACCACCAGAAGCCCATACCGGGTAGATGGGGAACTTTTACTGAGCAATATTGGCGCCCCTTTGTTAGGCGAGCATAATAAAGAAATTGATGAACAATTTGACTTGAATGCTGAAAAATAATATCTCGACTGGTTTAGTGGAATTAACATAATTGCTTTACTATTGTCGGCTTAAAGCAAAAAATATCGATTGCAATTGAAAACAAGAATTTTCGACACCCATGTTCATATTTGGGACAGATCAAGGACGTCTTATACTTGGCTGCAACACGCAGATCCAAACTTGCAAAGGAATTTTGATCTTGCAGAACTGGAGCCATCAAGAACTTCGGCAGGTGTTACTGATGGAATTTTGGTACAAGCTGAAAATTCACTAGCGGATACAAAACTGATGCTAGAGGCTGCCAGAAATTTCAAATGGATAAAAGGCGTGGTGGGCTGGTTGCCATTGATGAACACAGTACAGACAAGTTCTTTGATTGATGATGAGTGGCAAAAGCAACCTCTGCTTGTTGGTGTAAGACATTTGATACATGATGAACCAGATGATCGCTGGTTATTGCAAACGGATGTGGTGAATAGTCTTGAACTTTTGGCTATCAACAAAATTCCATTCGATGTAGTGGGAATAAATGCTCAGCACATTAAAACAGTATTGGAATTGGCCAATAAAATACCATCATTAAAGATGGTTTTTGATCACATGAATCAGCCTCCCATTCAAACGGGACAACTTTTTGGCGAATGGGGAGAATGGATGAAAGCTGTAGCAAAGAATCAAAATTTATATGTAAAGTTGTCCGGACTTGGAACTACTGCCGGTAAGCATAATTTTACCAGTGAAACCATAAAGCCTTATGTACAATTTGTCATCGAACATTTTGGCACAGGAAGAATTTTTTGTGGAGGCGATTGGCCCGTTTCTTTGTTAGGGAAGGATTACATCAACACCTGGAATATATATAAGCAGGTGCTAAGAGAACTTCTTTCTGAACCTGAAATAGATGATGTATTGTACAATAATGCTTCTAAATTTTATAATATAGACTGATGCAATTATTCTGGGGAATTTTTTTTCATGCCATGGGTGCTTCATCTGCATCACTTTGTTATACACCAGAAAAAAAAGTGAAGGGATGGAGTTGGCAAACCTATTGGTTGGCTCAGGCCACGGTATGCTGGTTGCTGTTGCCTGTGCTGATTGCATGGGTAACTATTCCTTCGCTGCTTACTGTTTTAGCTGAAGCTCCTTTTTCCGCCATGTGGAATGCCTTTTTATTGGGAATGGCTTATGGGGTAGGAGGTACAGCATTTGGCATTGCCATACGGTATATCGGGTTTTCTTTGACTTATGCCATTTCTGTTGGGATATCCTGTGTATTGGGTACGCTATTACCACCCTTAATCGATGGTTCAATGACTGCCGTTGTGTCGGGAACCGGTGGTGGGTGGATTTTGTCTGGCGTTTTTTTGGGTGCTTTAGGAATAGGGTTTTGTGGTGTGGCCGGACGAAGCAAAGAAAAAGATATTCAAAAGGAGCAAATTAATGTCCCATTTTCCTTTAAAAAGGGATTGCCGCTTTGCTTGTTGGCCGGTATTTTGTCGGCATTCTATGGGTTTGCCATCAATGCAGGTAAACCCATTTCGGATATAGCCGCCACACATGGTGCAGGAAATTTTCAGATAAATGTGGTGTACATTTTTTCCAATTCCGGAGCCTTTCTTACTACTTTGATTTACACCATTTACCTGCATGTGAAAAACAAGACTTTCAAAGAATTTATTACGCAACCTGCTGGTAGTGGTAAGGCTTTAAAGGTGAATTATCTGATGTCCGTTTTCACCGGTATATTTTGGTATGGGCAGTTTTTCTTTTATGGATTGGGACATATTCGCCTGGGTAGGTATGAGTTTTCCAGTTGGGCTATACACATGATTATGCTGGTGTTTTTTAGCTCAATGGTGGGACTGGCTTTTAAAGAGTGGAAAGGCACGGCCAGACGTACAAAACTATTACTGCTATTGGCTTTGGTGCTATTGCTTTTCTCCGTGGTGGTATTAACTTATGGTAATTATTTAGGGAGTAATGTATGATGAACATAGATTATAAAAATATACCAATCTGTATTATTGGAGCCGGAGCCATTGTTCGGGATGCGCACTTGCCTGCCTATCAGATTGCCGGCTTTCGAGTAAAAGGGATTACAAATCGAAAAAAAGAAAAAGCAGAAGCGTTGGCCAGTGAGTTTGGTATTCCCGCAGTATATGAGTCTATATCCGAAATGGTGGCGGCAAAAGGAAATAGTGTGGTTTATGATTTCGCTTTGCCTGCATCAGAAATTATGCAGGTGTTGGAACTGTTGCCTGTTGGAGCCACTGTATTAATTCAAAAACCTTTGGGAGAAAATATCCAGGAAGCCAAAGCCATACTGAACCTGACCCAGGAAAAACAAATGGTCGCAGGAGTGAATTTCCAAATGCGGTTTGCGCCCTATATTCTGGAAGCAAAACGTATGATCGCGAATGGGGCATTAGGAGAGATTGCAGATATTGAAGTGTACGTAAATGTCCACACTCCCTGGAGCCTTTGGGATTTCCTTTTTTCCAAACCCAGAATGGAAATTAATTATCATAGTGTGCATTATATAGACCTAATCCGTTCTTTCATTGGCAACCCTCAAAAAATATATGCCAGAACTTTCAAACATCCGCAATCAAGACAACTGGCATCAGTAAGAACTAATATTATTATGGATTATGGTGATGCATTGAGAGCAACTATCCATACCAATCATAACCATAACTACGGGTACGAACATCAACAGTCTTACCTAAAAATAGAAGGCACTAACGGTGCCATAAAAATAGGTTTCGGAGTGTTGATTGATTATCCTCGTGGCGTGCCGGATATATTTGAATATGTGTTGTTGAACAATGACGAAACACCTGTATGGCAAACAAAATCTATTGCCGGTTCTTGGTTTCCACACGCATTTATAGGAACCATGGAGCAAATGCTTTTGACAAAATCAGGCGTAATTGCCCGGCCTGAGAATAGTGTAGAAGATGCTTTTGAAACCATGCGTTGTGTGGAAGCGGCCTACCAAAGTAATGAAAGCGGAGGCTTTAGTATATAGTTTCCACAAAGAGTAGGATAAAATTTTTTTCTACTCTATTTTACATGAAGGTGGATTTCTTTGCCTTTTGTTATAGGCATGATCTCCTCATTCATTTTAGACTAATAAATTAATCAAAATTCTATTTTAAAAATACACTTATGAATAAAATCATATCCATTATTATCTGTATTTTATTAACCTTTCAATACCTGAATGCGGCTGAAAAAAAACCAGTACAAATTGTTTTATCTGAAAATGCCTCTGCCAGGGAAATATTTGGTGCTAATCATTTGCAAACGACTTTACAAGCCGCAGGATATAAAGTGACGGTGGTACATAAAAATTCTTTTCTTCCAGGTAAGAAAAATATATTTATCGAATTGACTGATTCTTCACCGAATCAGGATTTGAAGAAGGAGGGTTTTTCTTTGAAAGCAAATGGCAACAGCATTTCAATCCTTGGAAATGATGCTTCCGGTGCTTTGTATGGGTGTTACGAACTGGCGGACAAAATAAAAATATCTAAGCAAATTCCTGAACAGATATCGGAAAAAGATGCTCCTGAAATGGTGTTGCGTGGACAGTGCATTGGTCTCCAAAAACCTTATTACCTGACTGGAAGAACGGTTTATGAATATCCCTATACCGAAGAAACCTTTCCCTGGTTTTATGATAAAATGTTATGGATACAAGTGTTGGATAGCATGGTGCAAAACCGCATGAATTCTTTGTATCTCTGGAATGGACATCCTTTTGCCTCACTAGTAAGATTAAAAGATTATCCTTATGCTGTGGAAGTAGATGATGCGACTTTCAAGAAGAATGAAGAAGTTTTCCGTTTTCTTACAAAAGAAGCAGACAAGAGAGGGATTTGGGTGATCCAGATGTTTTATAATATTATCGTTTCAAAACCCTTTGCCGAAAAACATGGACTTAAAACTCAGGAACGCGAAAGACCCATTATTCCGGTGATTGCAGACTATACCAGAAAATCCATTGCAGCCTTTGTGGCAAAATATCCAAATGTTGGGCTACTCATCACTTTAGGAGAGGCGATGGAGGGTGTAGGCAAGGATGATGTGGACTGGTTCACAAAAACCATTATTCCGGGTGTAAAAGATGGAATGGCCGAAATTGGTTTGAAAAAAGAGCCTCCAATTATTTTAAGAGCGCACGATACAGATGCGCCAGCAGTGATGCATGCCTCTCTTCGGCTGTATAAAAATTTATTCACCATGGCAAAGTTCAATGGCGAAGCCCTTACCTATGAAACACCACGAGGTAAATGGCAGGAGCTACATAAAAAATTGAGTAGTCTGGGTTCTGTGCATGTGGAGAATGTGCATATTCTGGCTAATTTGGAGCCCTTTAGATATGGTTCACCTGCTTTCATTCAAAGAAGTGTGGTCGGAATGCACGAAGCACTTGGTGGAAACGGTCTTCATTTGTATCCTCAGGCATCTTATTGGGATTGGCCTTATACGGCTGATATTGTAAAAGGCTCCAGACTGCTGGAAATAGAGAGAAACTGGATTTGGTACAAAGCCTGGAGTCGGTATGCATGGAAAGCGTATCGAGACAAAAGAGAGGAAAAAAGATATTGGGCAAATGCTTTGGCGGATAAATTTGGGGTGAATGAATCACAGGGAATGCAAATAGTAACAAGCTATGATGAAATGGGAGAAATTGCCCCTAAGCTGCTACGACGTTTTGGTATTACAGATGGTAATCGTCAGACATTAACACTAGGAATGCTGATGACTCAGTTAATCAATCCTTATCGTTTTGGCTTGTTTACACTACTGTATGAAAGTGAAGCACCAGAAGGAGAGTCTTTATCTGAATATGCTGAAAAGGATTGGAAGGCTCAGCCCCATTTTGGAGAAACTCCTCCGGATGTCATTAGATCGGTGAAGCAGAATGGTGACAATGCCGTAAAAGCTATTGACGCTGTGTCAGACTACGTTTCTAAAAACAAAGAAGAGTTTGACCGGTTGAAAAATGATGCCCATATTTATAAGGAACTGGCTTATCATTTCGCTTTTAAAGCGAAGGCGGCTTTGGCTGTTTTGCGATATAAATACTCCAATGAAATAAAAAATTTGGATACAGCTTTTGTGCGATTAGCTGAAAGTGTGAAATGGTATCAAACCTTGAACACACTCACCAAGCCTGCTTATTTATATGCCAACTCCATGCAAACTGGTGCTAGAAAAATTCCCCTTTCAGGATCGGGAGGTAAATATAAAAATTGGAGAGAGATGCTACCTGTATTTGAAAATGAGTTGTCAGTATTTAAAATGAAAATCGATTCTTTGAAGAAACTGAAACCCGGTGCTGCAAAAAGAGTACTCCGTTTTGAAAACGCACAAGTGAAATTTGACGAAAAATATCAATTTTATGAAATAGATACCCTCACTGGATTATTTTGTGATAGCACGGTAAAGGTTCTTTCCTTTGTTCCTGAATTAAAAGGGCTAAGGGGCATAAAAACGGCTGTAAAAAGTCAGTTGGAAAACAGGACAGAGATCCATTTTTCAAACAAGAAGCCTATAAAGGTGTTAGTTGGATTTTTCGAACCACAAAAAGCAGCGTTTTCGGTAGATACCACGTTTCTAAAACAACCCGAACTGGAAACCAATGCTACTGCCAATGATTACGGTCAGGCGGAAACCAAAATTGCCAATGCCATGATCATTGCAGGATGGCCACAGCTTCATATTCATAGTTATGAGTTTAAGCCTGGAAACAATAGGCTAAAGCTAGAAAAGGGAGTGGCATTGATACTTGGGTTTATCGATTCAAACGCAATGATGCCTCCCTATGATGCCGGACTCTATGAAAGTGGCAACAGGAAACAAGTGGACTGGTTGTTTGAGTAATGGGAGGTTGGAGCCAAAGTAAAAATGTGGATGGAGAGAATTATCGTTACTTGTTAAAGGATATGTATATATGATTTGTTCAGAATTATTCAAACAAAAATTGATACATGATTTATTATAAATCACGTATTTTCGGCTGTTTGCACATAAATATATACCTTTGCGACCTTTAAAATTTGCAAAAGGATGTCAACAAAAAAAAGAATTTTATTTATAGCCAATGAAATGTCGCCTTATTTAGAGTTGACCGAATTTTCTGAAATTGTCAATAAACTTGCCATTAAAGCCAATGACAATGGGTTCGAAGTTCGATGTATCATGCCTCGATTCGGTCTAATCAATGAGCGTAGGCATAGGCTTCACGAAGTAGTTCGTTTGTCAGGAATCAATGTGGCAGTGGACAATGATGACATGCCTTTGCAAATAAAAGTCGCTTCCTTGCCAAGTGCACGTTTGCAGGTTTACTTTTTGGAAAACGAAGAATTGTTTAAACGCAAAACACTTTTTCATGATGAAGAAGAAAAGTGGTTTGCAGACAATGATCTTCGAACCGTATTTTATTGCAAAGGGGCATTAGAAACTGTGAAAAAATTTGGATGGAGTCCGGATGTGATTCATTGTAGTGGTTGGATGACTGGGTTGATACCTGCCTACCTGAAAACCATCTATAAGAAAGAACCAGTATTTGCTCATAGTAAAATAGTGTTCACAATTGGTGAAAACACTTTCAAAGAAAAATTAGGCAAGAGTTTTATTCCAAAAGCATTGATTAGCCCGGCACTTAAAGAAAAGGACTTAGATCTTTTTAAAGATGGAACTAATGTGGCCATGATGAGAGGAGGAGCTGCTTATGCAGATGCTATTACATTTGGTGCAGCCGATGTGGATAAAAAATTAGCTAGTGAGTTTGCCAAAGTTCGAGGTAAGAAGACTTTACAGTTCAAAGAAGATTCTGATTTAACAGAGTATTTACAACTGTATAACGATCTTGCAGAATAATTTTTAATTGACCCACAATAGCTTCAAATATTTCCGAGTGAATAAATATTTTCTTTCAGCTTTAGCTGTCGTTTTTGCAATTACTGCAACCTTCATTTCCTGTAACAAAATTAACCTGCCCACAGAGTTGGGGCAAGAATTAATTCCAACCATTGACAACATCAACACTTTTGATACCTCTTTGGAAGTGGAAACCTACAACAAGATTTTTTCTTTTGCAGATGATTCAGCAAGATCGATATATAGCGATGAACAATTTTTGGGTCAGATAAATAATGATCCCATTTTTGGAAAAACCAATGCTCAAATGTTTTTTCAATTCACTCCTGAGAATGGAAAACTTACTTTCAAAAATGGACCAGGGAAAAGGTATATCGATTCGGTAGTGCTGATTGTAAAATATATAGAAACCTACGGAGATTCTTCCCAGCCACAATCAATAGAAGTTTCGGAACTTTCGGCAGCAAACAATTTTAAAGCCAGTGGTAGTATCAGAGATTCTGCCTATTCCATTAGAGAAAATAATTTTATTACCACCTCCGTTTTAGGTTCAAGATCTGTTCTCCCAACCACTTTGGATGATTCTACTATTGATATAAGAACCAAGGACACTATTAAAGTGGCTAGGCAATTAAGAATAAAATTGAATAGTTCTTTCGGTCAGCGTCTGTTGAATTACGATACAACCGGTGTAAATGATGCCTATTCCACTGATTCAATATTCTTAACCAAATTTGCTGGATTTGCATTAAAATCTGTAGGTGGGGGAAATGCCATTATGGGTTTCAATTTAAATGATACCACTACTAGGTTGTCCGTATATTACAGATATGATAATGTTACTACCGCTGGTGACATTGATACCGCAGTTGCTAATTTCTATCTGGCAGGCAAGGTAGCTACTGCTAATTTTATAGGAAGGGATTATACCGGAACACAAATAGCAGCCACCGCCAATGATCAAGTTAAAGATCCGCTCGTCTATATTCAGAATGGACCAGGCGCATACGCAAACCTTAAAGTACCTGGTCTTTCGGGGTTAAAAGCGGGGATTATTCATTTGGCAGAGTTTCAAATGGAGGAAGTGTATGATGCTCAAGACAGTCTGTTTTATGCAGCACCATTATTTATGGATATGGTGGACAGTGCCACAGGGAAATATAAGACGATTCCAATGAGTATTGAAAATGCCTATCTGGCCGTAGCGAATTCAGCCTATACGCTTTTTTCAATTAGTAGTGCCGGCTATGGTATGTTTGGTTCCAGGCCTTTTTATAAAAAAGATCCACTTGGAAATCTGATCAAACAATGGAGGTTCAATGTTACCCGTTATGTGCAAGGCCCTACTGGATTGAAATTCCCTAAAGGAGATTTCAGATTGTACACTAGTCCATATATGATTATTCAGAATGGCAATCCAGGTACTACCAACAAGATCGTAGTTCAATCTACGGGTGCATTCGGTCGTGGGCGAATAAGACTGGGTGGAGGAAACCACAACACACAGAAAATGAAATTGCGTGTAGTTTATTCCAAGTTGTAATTTTAATGCAACAAATTTTAACATACACGGGTGCAGATAACTATCTTTGCACCCGTTTTTATTTTACCAAAAAAAGAATAGTTTAAAATGCCTTACTTATTTACATCTGAAAGCGTTTCTGAAGGGCATCCGGATAAAGTAGCCGACCAAATATCTGATGCATTGATTGACAATTTTCTTGCCTTTGATCCAGAATCCAAAGTGGCCTGCGAAACCTTAGTGACTACAGGTCAGGTGGTGTTAGCCGGGGAAGTGAAATCAAAAGCTTATTTAGATGTTCAGGATATTGCCCGTAAAGTGATTGGAAAGATAGGTTATACCAAAAGCGAATATATGTTTGAAGCCAATTCATGTGGTGTGTTATCAGCCATTCATGAACAATCTTCTGACATAAATCAGGGAGTGGACAGAAAGAAAAAAGAAGAGCAGGGTGCTGGTGATCAGGGCATGATGTTTGGATATGCCACCAATGAAACTGCCAATTATATGCCACTGGCACTGGATCTGGCTCATACCTTGTTGATAGAGTTGGCCGAATTGAGAAGAGAAAATAAACAAATAAAATATTTACGTCCCGATTCTAAAAGTCAGGTTACTTTAGAATATGACGACAACAATAAGCCTATCAGAATTGACGCTATCGTCATTTCTACACAGCACGATGATTTTGATAAAGAAGCCAAAATGTTGGCTAAGATTAAAAAGGATATGATTGAAATTCTGATTCCCAGGGTGATAAAAAAATATCCTCAATACAAACACTTCTTCAACAACAAGATTAAATATCATATAAACCCTACCGGTAAGTTTGTAATCGGCGGTCCACACGGAGATACAGGATTGACTGGTCGTAAAATTATTGTAGATACTTATGGTGGAAAAGGGGCGCATGGTGGTGGTGCATTTAGCGGAAAAGATCCAAGTAAAGTAGATCGCTCGGCGGCCTATGCCACACGCCATATCGCCAAAAATCTGGTGGCTTCCGGTCTTTGTGATGAGGTACTGGTTCAAGTGTCTTATGCCATTGGAGTAGCCAAACCAACCAGCATCAATGTCAACACTTATGGTACTGCAAAAGTTGACCTAAATGATGGTGCCATCAGTGATATAGTGGCAGATCTGTTTGATATGCGTCCTTATTTTATTGAACAAAGATTAAAGCTGCGTAATCCAATTTATGGCGAAACAGCCGCTTATGGCCACATGGGGAAAGAGCCAGTAACGGTGGAGAAAACTTTCTTTTCGCCTGATGGCAAAAAGGTATCCAAAAAAGTGGAATTGTTTACATGGGAAAAATTGGATCATGTGACCAAAGTTAAAAAAGCATTTAAACTAAAATAAAATTTGTACCTGATTCAGGTACTAAAAATACAAAGCAGCGCCGATGTAAATTGCCGCTGCTTTTTTTTATTAAGCCATATTGAAACTGGAAGATTTTTCTGCACTTTTGTCCTTCATTATCAGTGGATAAAAGAAGGAAAAAACAAAGGATATTCAGTAGTTTTCAGTTTGAAAATGATTAAATTTGCGAGCATTGCATAATGCTATAGTATTGAATTAATTTACGAATAGAAAATATTAGATGGAAGAAAACTTGGAGCCACAGGAAACGCAGGACAATAACCGCATCATTCCCGTAAACATAGAAGAGCAAATGAAGACTGCGTACATTGATTATTCGATGAGCGTAATCGTAGGTCGTGCTTTGCCCGATGTTAGAGATGGGATGAAACCTGTTCACCGTCGCATTTTATATGCGATGAACGATTTAGGATTAAGACCTAACCGCCCCTACAGAAAGTCTGCCTTGGTAGTGGGTGAGGTATTGGGTAAATATCACCCACACGGAGATTCCTCGGTGTATGATGCAATGGTGCGTATGGCTCAAAACTGGAGTATGCGCTATACATTGGCAGATGGTCAGGGAAACTTTGGAAACCAAGATGGGGACGGTCCAGCGGCCATGCGGTATACCGAAGTGCGATTGGACAAAATTTCGGAGCATATACTTCAGGATATAGAAAAAGATACTGTTGATTTTCAGTCTAACTATGATGATTCCCGTGAAGAACCAGTCGTATTACCCACTCGTATTCCTCTGTTGCTGATCAATGGATCCAGTGGTATTGCTGTAGGGATGGCCACCAACATCATGCCTCATAATTTGAGTGAGGTGATAGATGGTTGTATTGCTTACATAGACAATAATGAAATTACGATCGATGATTTAATGCAATATGTGAAAGCACCAGACTTTCCAACCCGTGGCATCATCTATGGTATGGAAGGAATCAAAGCTGGCATGCATACCGGAAGAGGAAGGGTAGTAGTGCGTGGTAGAATGAGAGTGGATACTAAAGCAAGCGGCAGAGAACAAATTGTGATCTCAGAAGTGCCTTACCAAGTAAACCGAGATGCGCTAACCAACCGTATTGGTGAACTGGTAAATAACAAAGTGATAGAAGGCATTGCGCATGTAAACAATGAATCCAACAATAAAGAAGGCACTAGGGTTGTCATTGATTTAAAGAGAGATGCTATTGCCAATGTGGTTATGAATCAGTTGTATAAACATACTGATTTACAAACTTCTTTTGGGATCAATAATGTAGCAATTGTACGAGGTCGGCCAAAAATTTTGAACCTCAAGGACATGATTTCCGAGTTTGTGAATTTCAGACATGAGGTAGTAGTGCGTCGTACTCAATTTGAGTTAAAGGAAGCAGAAAACCGCGCTCATATCCTACAAGGTTATTTGATTGCGCTGGATCATCTGGATGAAGTTATTCGATTAATACGCAACTCAGCCACACCGGAAGAAGCAAAGGAAAACCTGATACAAGCGGGTTGGGGATTAGATGAAATTCAGGCGAAAGCTATTTTGGAATTGCGTTTACAGCGATTAACCGGAATGGAAAGGCATAAGATTAAAGAGGAGTATGATGAGTTGATGAAACTGATTGGTCATTTGAAAGAAATATTAGCAAATACCCTCATGCGTTTTGACATCATCAAAACCGAGTTGCTGGAAATAAAACAAAAATTTGGCGACGAACGCAGAACAGAAATTACATACCTGGATGATGAAGTAAGCATCAAAGACCTCATTAAAGATGAAGATGTAGTCATCACCATATCTCATTTAGGATATATCAAAAGAACACCGGCCGACGAGTTTCGCGCGCAAAGACGTGGAGGTCGGGGTGCCAGAGCAGGGGCTACCCGGCAAGAAGATTATTTTGAGCATCTGTTTGTTGCATCCACACATCATACTTTATTGTTCTTTACCGAACTGGGCAGATGTTACTGGCTGAATGTATACCAAATTCCAGAAGGTGAAAAAACAGGCAAAGGGCGAGCTATTCAAAATTTGATGCAGTTGCCTCCGGAAGATAAAATTCGAGCTATCATTGATATTAAGGATTTAAAGGATGAAGAATTTGTAAATAATCATAACATCTTGTTGTGTACCAAAAAGGGCATTATCAAAAAAACCAGCCTCAGCGATTTTAGCCGGCCAAGACAAACTGGTGTAAATGCAATCACCATTCTGGAAGGCGATCAGTTGTTGGAAGCTAAATTGACTGATGGATCCTGCGATGTAATGATGGCCGTGAAAAGTGGAAGAGCGATAAGATTCTCCGAAGGAAAAGTAAGAGCTACTGGCCGGGGTGCTATTGGCGTGGGCGGTATTGAAGTGGATGATGAACAGGACGAAGTGGTAGGCATGATTTGTGTATCCAATAAGCAGGAAGTAAAACCAACGGTTTTAGTCGTTAGCGAAAAAGGATATGGCAAACGCACCGTGGTGGATGAATACCGATTTACAAACAGAGGTGGTAAGGGTGTAAAAACTATAAGTGTAACAGAGAAAACGGGTAAATTAGTTGGACTTTTGGGGGTATATGAAAGTCAGGATTTGCTGATTACCTGCAAAAGTGGAATCACCATTCGCATGTCAGTAAGTGGTATAAGTGAGCAGGGACGGGCTACACAGGGAGTGAAACTGATTCGGGTGGATGAAGGAGATGAAATAGCAGCCATTACAAGGTTGGATGAACAACCGGAAGATGAACAACCAGAGTTCGATGAAAATGACAATAGCCAACCGGATACCGTTCAGGGTAATGCAACTAATTCAGAAAATCCTGAATCAAATACAAGTGAAGAAAATAATGCTATAGAACCAGAAAAATAATTTTTAATAAAAGCCATTTTTGAAAAAACAAAACAGAAACAAATGAAAAAAATTGTCTTATTAGCAAACATTGTGGCCTTTTCTATTACAGGGGCATTTGCACAAAAATATGATGACATAAAAGGAGCACTGGCAATAGGTCAATTGGCCAAAGCCAAAGAGGTATATGATAAAAACTCAACAAACGAGAAGTTCTTTAAAAAGCCCGAAGGTTACCTGATCAAGTCAAGCCTTTATGGTAGCCTTTCTTTAGATAGTGCCAGAACTTCAGAGGCTCAAACCAACATGGCTACAGCCGATGAAGCATTTAAAAAATATTTGGAATTGGATCCAGAAATGAAAGCAATGGAAGATCCAATTTTGAAAAATGCACCTTACAATCTGTATGCGGCTTATTTCAACGCAGGTGTAGCAGATATCAATGAAAAGAAGTATGATGATGCCTTTGCAAAATTTAAGAATACAGTAGATTATTCTGAAATTCTTATCAAAGCCAAAATCATGAATAAGAAAATGGATACTGCTGCTATTTATTATGCTGGTTTGCTGGCCGAAAACACAAAACATTCCGATGATGCAATTAAATATTATACCCGATTGGCCAACGATAAAATTAAAGAATACAGCGGAACCAGTTATGAAAGCGTGTACCAGGGATTGGTGAGACACTATGCAGAAAAAAATGATAATGCCAATTTTGATAAATACAAAGCATTGGGTAAAGAACTTTATCCCGGTAGCGAATTTTTCACCTATTCCATGCTGGACTTTGCGGTAGGCGGCTCTACAGATTTTATTGCAAAAGTGGCTAGTCTTGAAAAATTAATAGCCGCTGATCCTAGTTATAAGAACAATATCACACTGGCTGAAATTATTTATGATACTTTGGATTCCAGAAAAGTGGGTGCGGTTCCTCCTGGAAATGCAGATGAACTGGAAAAGAAAATGCTGGATGCACTAAACAAAGCAACTTCTTTGAGTCCAAATGAAATGCAACCCTATCTATTGTTAGGAGACCATTATCTTTTGAAATCTGAGAAATTAAGAGACGCAATGGTTACATCAGAAACCAATGTTACCAAAAAAGGAGCAAAAGCCACTGCAGCAGATAAACAAGCTTATGCAGATGCAAAAAAATCTTATGTGACCACTTACGATCTCGCAAGAATTAATTATGAAAAATCTGCTGATATGTTTTCTAAATTGCCAAGTTTGGATGCCACTCAGAAAAGAAGTTACCGTGCCATAGCAGGAAACCTTGCTGAATATTATTCATATCGAATAGAAGATGCGAAAGGAGCCGATAGAGATAAGTATGCCGCTCTGGAAAAGAAATGGGATACTTTGTTTTCAAAATTGAGATAATGAATGACTGAAAGAATTTTTAAGAACCGCCTTTGGGCGGTTTTTTTTTCTCCATGAAACGATGAAAAGCAAAATTTATGAAAACAGATAGTACATCTGATAGTTGATTTTGCGACTAAACATAATTTATTTTAATGATTTATGGAAGACCTCAATTCCACCATATTTAATAGTATAAACACCTTCCACATCCTATTTTGATATCTACATAAAGCCAACTCATTATAGTATCAGTTATTTTCAGGAGTGCTTTGTTAATGTTTTAATAATAAAACCATAACTCAGAGGTAATCTTCTTTTGATTTAGATCCTTGACTTTTGCCGCACATTTTAAACTATTATGAGAGTAACATTTCTTTTAGGATGTTTCATCCTTCTCAGTCTTTTTACAAAGGCTCAAAAAGCAATCATTGCAGGTGTGGTTATGGATAATCAAAAGTTGTCTTTGCCTGGTGCTACTGTAAAACTAAGTCCTGGAAACAGATACACTGTTTCGGATGTATATGGCAGATTTGAATTCCTAAATCTACCAGAGTCGAATGCATATACATTAGAGGTATCCTATATTGGGTATGAAACTAAACAAGAAAGTATTTATCTAAAATCACGAGAAACTCAAAGCATTCAAATTGTACTTGTAGAGAAAGGAATCCTCGATAAGATATTGGTAAGGGGAGACCGGATGAAAGGGCAGGCAAAAGCATTGAACCAACAAAAAAATAATCCTAACATATCCAATATAGTATCTGCCGATCAGGTGGGACGATTTCCTGATGATAATATTGGTGATGCCATTAAACGTATTCCTGGTATTACAATGCAGAACGACCAGGGCGAAGCTAGAAACATCATAGTACGAGGATTGGCCTCAGAACTAAACTCTGTAACTCTGAATGGAGATAGGATTCCATCGGCAGAGGGGGACAACCGAAAAGTACAAATGGATTTGATTCCCTCTGATATGATACAAACAATAGAGGTAAATAAAACGCTTACTTCAGAAATGGATGCAGATGCAATTGGCGGTTCAGTAAACCTTGTCACCAGAGCTGCACCAAACGGACAAAGATTGGCCGCTACAATTTCTGGAGGTTATAATCCAATCAGGAATAGTGGTGCTTATAATGCTAGTATTGTTTATGGTACTCGCTTTGCCCAGGACAAATTGGGGATAGTGTTTTCCGGCTCCTATAAAAGCAATGATTTTGGTTCTGATAATGTGGAAGCCAGCTGGACAGAAGATAAGTATGGCAATGTTTATGTTGGTGAGCATGATATAAGAAAATATGATGTGAAAAGGGTGCGAAGAAGTGCTGCACTCGCTTTGGATTATAAGATCAACGCCAAACATCAATTCACATTGAATACAATGTACAATTGGAGAGACGATTGGGAGAATCGTTACCGCGTTAGAACCCGTGGAATTAAACCAGTTTATGATAACACCGACACAGATAGGATTATTGGCTTTACTGGCACAATTCGCAGGCAAACCAAAGGTGGGATTGACAACGAAAGAGTGGATAATACAAGGTTGGAAGAACAAAAAGTACAAAAATATTCTCTAAGAGGGGATCATTTGTTTGGCAATACTTTGGATATGGATTGGTCAGTAAACTATTCCAAAGCAGGCGAATATCGTCCTAACGAAAGATATATTGAGTTTCAGTCTTCCTCTGCCAAGTTTTACATTAATAGTGATAGCAGATTTCCGATTTTGACTCCCACAGAAGCCTTGACTGCAGCTAAGTATAAGTTCAGGGAACTAACAGAAAACACAAATAATACCTATGAGGATGAGCTCGCCGCCAAATTGAATTTTCGGATGCCCATAAATATTATTCCTTCTCAAAAAGGAAGGTTACGATTTGGAGCAAGTGCACGATTCCGAAACAAAGAACGAGACAATAATTATTATAGCTATTCACCAACAGGCAATGAAATAGCAACAATGGATAAAGTGCCCACATTGAACTTTGGTGGAGAAAAATGGAATCCAGATTCTAAATATGTCCCAGGTTTTTTTGTAGATGAAAAATTCCTAGGAGGGTTGGTGTTGTCTAATTCCTCTTTGTTCGAACAGGAGATAGTTGCTTCAGAATTTTTGCCCCTAAACTATACTGCCAATGAACGAGTGATCAGCGGGTATATTCGTTGGGATCAGGATATTACAAAAAAACTATCATTGATAACCGGAGTAAGGGTAGAGCATACAAATATAGATTACAAGGCAAACATAGTTGAAGAAGAGGAAGAAATTACTGGTGTAAGATCAATCAAAAATAATTACACCAATGTTTTCCCTGGCATAACACTGAAATATAATGTTCAGGATAACTTATTATTGAGAGTAGCCGCTACTACTGCTACCGCTCGTCCCAACTACTACAGCCTTTCCCCATACGTAAGTATTTTGTTAGAAGATCAAGCCATTTCTGCCGGTAATGCGGCACTAAAAGCAGCTTATTCCTGGAATTATGATTTTATGACAGAGTACTATTTCAGGTCTGTAGGGTTGGTTTCAGGAGGTGCATTCTTTAAGAAAATCAATAATTTCATTTATACACATCGGGATGAAGCCTTTACTACGGCTAAGTTTGCTGTATTGTTTCCTGATGTGTCCAATCCAATTGTAAACAACGAGAACTGGACTTTGGTACAGGATCGAAATGGAGCGCATGTAAACGTGTATGGCTTTGAAGTGGCTTTTCAACGTCAGTTGGATTTCCTCCCTGGCAAGGTTTTAAAAGGATTGGGATTGTACACAAACTATACCTATACGAAGTCTAAAGCAAAGGGAGTTTACAATGCTGATGGAGATATGAGAGAAGGTTTGATGTTGCCAGGTACCGCACCCCATCTGTTCAACGGCTCATTGTCCTGGGAAAATAAAGTGTTTTCGGCAAGAGTTTCTTTGAACTATGCAGCGGCTTATCTGGATGAATTAGGAGGGGAGGCTTTTTCTGACAGATATTACGACAAACAATTATTTGTTGATGCCAATGCTTCCTATAAAATCATGAAAAATTTTCGATTATTTGCAGAAGCTAACAACCTTACCAATCAGCCTCTAAGATACTATCAGGGTATTGAAGGTCGAACGATGCAAATGGAATACTATATGCCTAGATACACATTGGGTATTAAATTAGATATGTTAAACTTATAAAAATGATAGAAAGTAAAAGGAACAGGTGTGTCTTATTAGTTTTAGTTATTGGGCTTGCAGGCTGTGCCATAAATTCTAAATTAAGTAGCGCTCCCAGCAAAGAAAATAATATTCCAGAGGTTGTAGATACTTTATCTCCACTGAAGCCGGTAATAGTTACAGACTCCGTTGAATTTGATACCGATGATCCTTCAATCTGGATTCATCCCACAGATAAATCTAAAAGTTTAGTTATCGGTACAGATAAGGAGACTGGCGGTGGAATTTATGCCTTTGATTTGCAAGGCAAAATTGTCAAAAAAATCACTGGGTTGCAAAGGCCAAATAATATAGATATTGCCTATGCTTTATCTGTGAATGGCATTCCAACAGATATAGCAGTATTTACAGAAAGAAAGGCGCACAAGATAAGAGTAGTAAGTTTGCCAGATCTGACCTTTATAGATAATGGAGGTATTCCGGTTTTCGAAGGTGAAGTGGGAGAAGGTTTCAATGAACCAATGGGTATTGCCTTGTACACTGCTCCTGATCATAAGATATTTGCTATCGTAGGCAGAAAGGATGGGCCCATTTCAAATTATTTGTGGCAATATGAATTATCTGATGGCAATGAGGGATTTGTTACTGGTAAGCTGGTGCGCATATTTGGTCAATATAGTGGGCGTAAAGAAATTGAAGCCATTACAGTGGACAATGAATTGGGATTTGTTTATTTTAGCGATGAACAATGCTGTATTAGAAAGTACTATGCCGATCCATCCAAGGGGAATGAGGAACTTGCATCATTTGGTTCATCCGGATATAAAATGGATCATGAAGGGATTTCTATTTTTAAAACCTCTTACACCAAAGGATATCTATTAATTTCCAATCAGCAGGACAATTCTTTTATGCTTTATCCCAGAGAAGGCAGCAAAAGCAATAAGCATCATCATGAATTAATTACCAAAATACCGTTTTCCACTATTGAAAGTGATGGTTCCGAAGTTAGCTCTATAGCCTTAAGCCCACAATTTCCAAAAGGACTATTTGTAGCTATGAGCAATGGGAAAGTATTTCATTATTATGACTGGCGAAATATAGAACAACGCATTCTCGCTGCCTCAAATAATGTCAAATGATATTCAGAAAAGCCCAAATAGATTGACGATAAATCAATCCGTTTGGGCTTTCTGTTGCGTATTCGGAAAAGGAGAGCGTTAGTTGTGCAATTATCCGCTCAAGAATCTGAAAGAAAAAATCAATGAATTGTATTCGGAATAAAATCAACATTCCGATCATCTGTCCCAAACCGTTAGTTGGGCTCCGCCCAGTGGAGTGTTTTGACTATCATACCAAAAGTGGAACTTTTCAATCTATCTTTTTTACCCCCTCAGATCTACGATTCTTCTGGTACTATTGCTATCAAAAATTTGTCTCAACGGTATCTCCAATATTTCTTCATTTACAAAGTGAAAGTCTACTTTGTGCCTGTTTGGGCTACCCTTTTTTACTTCAAAACTAGTTCGATAAGAGTATTTCCTGACGGGTTTATGCTACAATTTTCTATTTGAAATCCAGGCTCATTGAAAACGGGAAATCCGATTTATTTACCCCCCTTGACTTGTTTGGCTGCGAATCTAATGTAACCTGAAGCTTGCCTCCTTTTAATAAGTCAAAATGATTGAGATAATTTCGGGTGCTGTTTGCTCCATTCAAACTCAATGATTGTACATATCGGTTGTTTTCACTATTGCCCGGCGCATGGATAACTAAGCTCTTGCCGTTTTCAAAATGAAGGCTTGCTTTTTCAAATAAAGGAACGCCTACCACATATTGTGTACTGGCTGGAGTTACCGGATAGAAACCAAGTGCAGAGAAAACATACCAGGCCGAAGTCTGTCCATTGTCCTCATCGCCGCAATAGCCGTCGGGCCCCGAGTTGTACAAACGGTTCATCACTTCTCTTACCCAGTATTGCGATTTCCAGGGCTGACCAGCATAGTTGTACAGATAGGGCATGTGCTGTATGGGTTGGTTACCATGTGCATACTGTCCCATATTTACAATTTGCATTTCTCGCATTTCGTGAATGATTGAACCATAGTAAGAATAGTCGCCAAAATCTGGAGGCATATTAAATACCGAATCCAGCATCTGCACAAACATTTTATCACCACCCATCAGTTTCTTTAACCCGTTTATATCCTGAAACACACTCCATGAGTAATGCCAACTGTTTCCTTCGGTAAATGCGCCTCCCCATGAAAATGGATTAAATGGCGAACTAAAACCTCCATCCTCATCCTTTGGGCGCATGAGCAAATGTTGTGGGTCGAAGAGTTTCTTATAATTCATTGCCCTGGATTTGTAAATATCTATTTCAGCGGCAGGTTTTCCCAACAGTTTCCCCAAGGTATAAATGGCATAATCATCATAGGCATACTCCAAAGAGCGTGCTACATTTTCATTAATTTTTACATTGTTAGGCACATAGCCCAACCGGTTGTAAAATTGAACCCCCTTTCTACCAGTGGCTTCCGGACCATCGTTATTGGCTCCGTGAATCAATGCCTGCCAGAGGGTTTCAATATCATATCCTCGTCCTCCTTTGAGATAGGCTTCGGCTACTATAGAAGCAGAATTATTCCCTACCATAATCCCCCGATAGCCGGGAGAAGACCACTCGGGCAGCCAACCACCTTCTTTGTAATCACTGATCAATCCCATCTGCATCTCTTTTACCATAGAAGGGTACATCAAGTTCAGGAAAGGGTATAATGCACGGAAAGTATCCCAGAAACCAGTGCCCGCAAATTTATATCCCGGCTCTATTTTACCAGTATATGGACTGTAATGAACTATATTGTCAGAAGCATCTTTTTCATACATTTTTAAAGGGAAAAATACCATCCGATACAAGCAGGAATAAAAAGTGCGTTTCTGCTCTTCTGTACCACCAGAAACCTCCACTTTGTTCAATACTTTGTTCCATTCCATGCGGCCTTCCTGTCGGATGGTTTCAAAATCCTTTTGACCGATTTCAGATTTCAGGTTTCTTTCCGCCTGTTCAAAACTGATGAAAGAGGAAGCCACTTTTGCATGCACCACATCTCCTTTTTGTACATGGCTAAAACCAATCACGGCGCCGGCATGTTTGCTCTTTAGTTCATCCAGATCGGTAAACTTATCTTCATCCCAGGTGGCTTTAAGATCAAATTTTTTGTCGAACTGAATCACAAAATAATTCTTGAAATTGTCAGGAACACTTCCACTATGTCGGGTACTATATCCGATTATTTTGTTTTCTGAAGGAATGATTTTTACATAAGATCCTCTGTCTATTGCATCCACCACAATATAGCCGTGGCTGGTTTTGGGAAAAGTAAACCTGAACATGGCCGCCCTTTCGGTAGGTGCCATTTCTGTTACCACATCGGCATCGGCCAGATACACTTTGTAGTAATGCGGATGGGCTACTTCGGTTTTGTGCGAAAACCAACTGGCTCTTTCCTGCTCTTTAAACCTCATTTTGCCTGTGATGGGCATGATGGAAAAATAGCCATAATCATTCATCCACGGCGATGGTTGATGGGTTTGTTTAAAACCAACAATCTTATCATCGCTGTATTTATAGCACCAGCCATCACCCATTTTGCTGGTTTGTGGAGTCCAAAGGTTCATGCCCCAAGGCCGACCAATGGCGGGGTAGGTGTTGCCATTGGACAACTCAAACTTAGACAGGGTGCCCATCAGCGGATTCACATAATCCACCGGCTCCTGAGCCGAAGCCGTATAAGCTAAAAAGAAATAACTCAGGCAAACAATCTTGAAAAATTTCATTCGAATCAATTTTAGAAATCAATGATGATGTAACCAGCAATAAATATAACGCATCGGAATTGCATCGCACTCTTGTACTCAGGAATAGGTGGGATCCCATTTTTTCGATCCCAAAACAAAGTTGTAACCGTTGGGTTCAAATATTTAGGATGCCATATATTCTACAATACAAGAGTGGCAATACGCCACAGCGCACAAGCGCTATACCGATGCTATAAGCACTCTACCGGTTTCAAAGTAAGTAAAGAGCTATAGGCTCTGGTAGAGCGACTGCTCAAACCGACAGTTCGACACTTAACTAGACAACAGCCCGATACAAAAAAAAGTAAAAAAGCCGACCACACGGAAAATATTTTTTCTAACCCCAATGCCTTTAGCACATTTGTTTTTGTCCAACATGCAAACCAACTATTCGCAAAATCAAAAGAGTCAAGTCCACCCACCTCCAAAGACTTGCAAAAAGGATAATCCTTCAAGGTTCAACAGAGCGAATTATTTCTAAATTTGTATTGACAACAGACATATAATTGCATATGAACAAGATTCCAGTAAGACAATTAAAAGATTCTTTTTTTGAAGATAGATTTAGCATTAGGGAAATTGAAACCTTGACGGCAGAAAAAGATTTGGTGCATGAGTTGCACCGGCACGACTTTTATTTTTTCTTGTTTATTGAAAATGGCACTGGCGAACACGAAATAGATTTTATTAAGTATGAAGTGGACAACTACTCGGTTTTTTTTGTCCGACCTGGACAAGTGCATCAATTAAAGCTTGGGAAAGGTACTACTGGATTCATGCTACAATTTACTTCTGATTTTTATGCCCCTCGTGAAAATCCTGCCAGTATTGTATTGCGAAAGGTAAGTAATAAAAATCATTGTCATTTAAGTACAGAACGGTTTAAAAAAAATAGTTTGCTATTGCAGATCATCTTTCAAGAATATACCCACAAGCACGACAGATACAAAGAAGTTGTTAAAGCGAGTTTAGAGATTATTTTCATTGAATTAGTCCGTCAAAGCAGCAACCCAAATAAGATTAACAACGAAGCTAAATTTTATGCTCAAGAGCGTTTGGAAGAATTGCAAGACTTACTGGAAAAAAATATTTATAATAAAAAGCAAGTAAGTGAGTATGCTGAAATGTTGAACATAACGCCTTATCAACTGAACACTATTACGAAAGCATCGTTACAAAAGACAGGGTCGGAACTTATCAATGAGCATATTATTTTAGAAGCAAAGCGAATGCTCATAGGTACAGTCAATCAAGTAAATCAAGTAGCGGATATGCTGGGCTACGATGACCCATCCTATTTTATTCGCTTTTTCAAAAAACAAACAGGGCATACTCCCGAAGCCTTTCGTCAAAAATCTAAATAAGTCCTATTCAACTTGAAGTCTGTCCTATAAGGTAGGCGTTCCATGTAGATACTTTTGCGGTGTTAGTTTTTAATCACCTCAAAAAAGTATTTACAATGAAAAAAAGTCATCTCTTATTAATTTTAGTTGCTGCTGCATTCAGCGCACAAAATTTACACGCCCAAGATTCAACGGCTAGTTTTAAACCCAAAACGATTTCTGTTGAGGAAATGGTTGGCGACAAACGGCAATTTCTGCAACTGTTGGTCAACAAAGTTTTTGTAGAAAAGAAAAAAATCGGCTTGTTGTCCATTTCGTCTTACGCTGCCGATTACAAAAACAATTTAAGCAACAATGAGTTTCAAAACACAACACTCATTTATCATCACTTACTCAAAGGTATCAGTATCAATTCCGGGGCAAGTTTTACTTCTGTGGAAGGTTTGAAAAACTTTGTGGGTTTGCAATATATGTATCAGAGCAAATCGCTTTCGCTGATATATATACCAAGCTATTATTTTATCAATAGCAACAAGATTTCTAATACCGCCCTCATAGAGTATAAACCTGCCATAAATGAAAACTGGTCAGTTTATTCTCGTTTGCAGTTGCACTACAATCATGATTTAGAAAATGGAAATCATTTTAGGAGCTATGCGTATAGTCGTTTGGGCATGACATATAAATATTTCGGTTTTGGATTGGCGCACAATTTTGACAGATATGGTGCAAATAAAAGTACGAAAAACAACTATGGCATTTTCTTAAAATTGTCAATTTAATTCCTCAAAGGAAACTTTAGAAATATCCTATTGAACCTTCAAAAAGTCCTATCAAACAGGCATTTTAGCAAAGTATTTTTACAACATATTTAATAACAGAAAAACAAATAAAATGAATAACAGAAAAAAAATTATAGTCGTAGGTGCAACAGGCACTATGGGGCAATACCTGACAAGCGTATTTGAAAAAGAACATGAAATAATAAAGGTGAGTACAACTGGTGGTGATATACCAACCGATATTACTTCGACACAAGCAATCGAAGAAATGTTCAAAAAAGCAGGGAGTTTTGATGCCCTAATATCTACAGCCGGTACAACATACGTTGGCCCCTGGAAAACCCTTACTGACAAAGCGTTTAGAAAAGGTATGGATGGCAAGCTAATGGGGCAAGTCAATTTAGTACTTATCGGTCAGCATTATATCAAGCCCAAAGGCTCATTTACATTAATAACAGGGGGGTTGACACATGAACCGCAACGGAATTTTGCCAATGCCTCCGCAGCAAATGGCGCCGTGGAAGCGTTTGTGAGGGCAGCAGCCATTGAATTAGAAAATGGCATTCGTATCAATGCGGTAAGCCCTACTGTTATTGAAAATTCACCGCAATATTTTCCCTATTTCCCTGGCGAGGTTCCCACCACCATGAAGCAACTTGAATATGGTTTTCGGAAAAGTGTTTTTGGTGCAAACACCGGTCAGGTAATAGAACTGAATTAATTCAAGTATTTCAACAACAAAAAAGAAACGTATGAAATCAAAAATGAAACTTATCGCATCACTGAAAATCTGGATAGTAATTTATCCCTCTATCACTTTATTTCTCTTCTTATTTGGAGAAGCTTTATCCATACTTCCATTATATGGGAGAACGCTTATCCTGACAATTGTGCTGGTCCCCTGGATTGTATTTGCGGGAATTCCATCACTTGATTGGCTTATGAAAATGTTTTCCCCCGGTAACAATAAAAATGACGGCAATAAAAAACAATAAAAATTATTATACCATCCTTATCAAGACGAACATACATAAGGCAAGGTGGAAGTGTGTGACCGGTTTTTGTATTATCTTTTAATTATACTCAATACTTAAAAACAAATGATATGAACTACAAAAAGCATTTTGATACAATAATCATCGGGGGCAGTTATTCCGGGCTTGCGGCAGCAATGGCGTTAGGCCGGGCTTTGAGAAAAGTGCTGATTATTGACAATGAGGAACCTTGTAACAGACAAACCCCGCACTCACATAACTTTTTAACGCAGGACGGGAAAACACCGAAAGAAATTTCAACACTCGGAAAGCAACAGGTAGCATTGTATTACACTGTTGAATTTTTTAATGGCTTGGCAACGGGTGGAAGGCAATCCGAAAACGGTTTTGAAATTGAAACATCATCAGGTGAAATATTCACAGCAATAAAATTAATTTTTGCAACAGGTATTAAGGACATAATGCCCAACATAAAAGGACTTTCCGAATGTTGGGGGATTTCTGTTTTGCATTGTCCATATTGCCACGGATATGAAGTAAGAAATGAAACGACAGGAATTTTGGGCAATGGCGAATATGGCTTTGAATTTTCTAAGCTCATTTCAAACTGGACAAAAGACTTGACACTATTTACAAATGGAAAATCAACATTAACTGGCGAGCAAACAGCAAAACTTGAGAGGCATCGAATTACTATAGTAGAAAAAGAAATTGCTGAATTAGAACAGATCAACGGGCATCTTCAAAATATCATTTTTAAAGACGGTTCAAAGAAAATAGCTAAAGCCATTTACACACGCCTTCCTTTTGAGCAGCATTGCCAGATACCCGAGCAATTGGGCTGCGAGCTTACCGAAGACGGGTATATCAAAATTGATGATTCCTACAAAACAACTGTAAAAGGAATTTACGCATCCGGCGATAATATATCCCGTATGCGAACTGTTGCAAATGCTGTTTCAATGGGAACTGCAACAGGAATTATGGTAAATAAGGCTTTGGTTGAAGAACATTTTTCTTAATCAAATGCGTAAGCAAATGAACTCAAAAAGCTCTGATTTCAATGACGTAGTACCATTAAAGAATAGCGCCATCCCTTTGCCTCGCAAGACCGCATTCTGGGCAGGTTTCTTTTATATACTCACTTTTGTTTCTATACCTACTTTCATTAGCGTTTTGATATTACTCGAAGATACTCAATTGATTATGATTTAGTTCTTTGAAATATTGTTTTTGAGTTGGCTGAAACAGTTGATTTATGGACATTCTTTCAAAAATGGATATGCTTAAAA
>Ga0209063_1000201_pt1 | contig 58733 bp, 48 predicted proteins | sample KloWWTmeKNB19Kit_FD_187177 | JGI IMG/M metagenome (GOLD analysis project Ga0209063, IMG submission 187177) | Active sludge microbial communities from Klosterneuburg, Austria, studying microevolution and ecology of nitrifiers - Klosterneuburg... | ecosystem: Engineered > WWTP > Aerobic digester >... | reverse complement strand
CGCCGGTGTTACCACCAACGCAGGTTGCGCAGTTGTCGATGAAGGCTGTTCCGCCAAAGTCGCCGTTACAGTCAGCTACACATGCTACTTCGCCGGTGTTACCACCTACGCAGGTTGCACAGTTGTCGATGAAGGCTGTTCCGCCAAAGTCGCCGTTACAGTCACATGGACCATTGCTGATCACTACATCATTCGCTGACGCTGCACATCCAGCATTTGAAATAGTCCACCTAAATGTATTCGCACCAGCGCCCAATGAACTAACCGTTGTTGTCGGGGAAGATGCATTAGCAAATGTTCCAGATCCACCAACAACAGACCACGATCCACTTCCAACTGTCGCAATATTACCGGCCAATGTTGTGGATGAAGCGCAAATATTTTGATCCGGACCAGCATTCGCAGTAGTTGGAGCTTGGTTAATAGTGATCGTGGTTAGTGCGGCGGCTGCGCAATTTCCGGTTCCGACCGTATAGGTCAATGATTGAGTTCCAGCACTTGGATCGAAAACGTAAGGACCTGATCCGCTAACACCGGTACCTGTCCAAACACCACCTGAGGGCGTACCACCTAGGCTAACATCTGCATCCGTCGAACAAAATGGACCGTAGGATCCTGGTGATGGTGTAGCTCCAGTTCCCATAGCCGCTCCCGGCAGAACAACTTGGGAAGCCGTAGTAATATCCGGCCCACCCATACTAATGAACCATTCACCATCCTGAGAGATCGTATAAGCATCTGAAGTTACCACTTCGAAGCTCGTACACCCTGTTAGCCCTGTTAGCGGAAGTTGTGCATATCGGGCCCAAGTATTAGCTGGGATAGTACATGCTACAGGAATAATATTTCCCGTTGTGCCGTAAGCTTTATATCGAAAACCGCCATTATCAGCATTGTTCAGTGCATCGCCTACCCCAGGGTTCTCTGAAAGGAAAAGTGGATTCGAAACACATGAGAATCCCGTAAAGGACTGATCAGGTTCACCCAATTGACCTCCAGCCGCTGTTTCCCAACGTACCGTGAAGTTCAAATTCACAATTCCATCGGCACGCTGCCAATCTGCGTTCGGTCTTAACTGTACCTCAACAGTATTAGCATCAAAAGAAACCAAACGGATATCGATCCTATTGACATCGCCTGGCTGTGCAAAGCCAAATTGAACCCATCCCAGCAAAAGGAATAAGGCCGCAATACTTCGCAGCACTGCGTTAATTGGTGTTAAGATCTTCATGGTATTTGGTTAGGGGATTGGTTACTGGAAAATTGAGGGTTCTAAGGTAGTTGTTCGGAACGAGTCTGGGTCGGTGCAACGCCACCGATATTGGTCAGGATCAGGTCGCGGTCATTGTTTACGCCCGTGTAGCGTACGATCCCGTCCAAATTGGTATCGCACGTATGATACATTGAAACCGTATTGGTCGGTGCTACACCGCCGATCATATTCAAGATCGGGTCACGGTCATTATTTCCACCGGTGTACATAAGAGCATTATCCTTTACCACATTACCGGCGTAGAGCACCGCAGTGGAGTTGATCGTTTTACGTGCATTCGTACCCCAAGTAAGTAAACTTGGATTGCGCAGATCCACGGAAACCGGAGATGGACCGAAGCTGATCGGAACCGAGGTCATTGTACCCAAATGATTGCGATGACGGATCGCCACGTAGTAATTGTCCTGTGGGACTGTAAAACGCAACTCTGTTCCAAGCGCTGAAACGATCTGACCATCGCGTCGCAACAGTGCGGTCTTCGTAGCGACAATGGTTCCAGGTTGTGTTGCACTTCTCAGCTCAACCAATACCCAATCCACAATTGCACTGGATCCAGTGACGGACAATACTCCACCACCAATGGTCTCTCCACCACCACCTACTTGTACGAATCCTAGTTGAGTATAAGGCTCAACTGAAGGGATCAAGCTGGATGTACGAAGACCATCATTCATCAATCCTGTACCTGGATCATATGGACCCTCCAGCGCTACTTGAGCGTTCAGGATGAATCCGTTGGTAACCGTTGCTACAACCTCGGTACGAGCACTTGTGCAGACTACATCCTGCCCCGTTACTTCCCAATCATAGCAAAAATAATAGTACGCGGATCCGGCGCTGGACCCAGTAATACTTACAATTCCTGCATATGTGTAAGGATATGCAACACCATTATTATTCCGGTACATATCAGTGTATGCATTTGTCACTTTCAAGCGATGCGCTGTACCCACCGGAACGCTAAGGTTCAATTGTACTCGCTGTTCACCAGCGGGGACGTTCACTGTGGTCTGTGCGATAAGGTTTCCGCCTTCATTCAGCACTTGAAATGTCCGGTTGCTTGCACTATTTGCATAGACCTTTACACTTTTGAGTACGAATGCTTCCATTGCATTGAACGTTAGGTGCTGGTCATACGAACCGTAAGCGCCACCACCACTATTGTTCTGTTTCCCTACATTGACGAGCAAACCCGTTTGGGTTGCCTCATTCTCTGCCCAATATGACGTAGTTTGAGAAATAACCGGTGAAACAAATTGGTTTCCTGTCCCTAACATATTACCACCTGTTGCCGCATCGTACCAGCTCACATCAGCACCTGACGCGTTCAATGTGGCTTGCCCTGGGCCACTTAATGTAGCACCTGTTCCGTTAGGAGCAGGGGAATTGATCAGCGTTACCGTAAAAGGATCAGAAGCATCTACGCCACATTGACCTGTAACCGTGCATGTGTATGATCCCGATGTATTCGGTGTTATGGATCGTGTTGTTGCACCATTACTCCAAGCATATGAAGTACCAGCACTGGCGGTAAGTACCATTGCAGACCCAGCACAACTCGTTGATCCGACATCAGAGGTGATATTTGCGAATTCGCCACCACCAGGTACTTGTAAAGTTAAAGTTACAGGCGCTGCCGTCCAGTTGTTATTCTCATCCTCCTCAACGAAGTTGTTCAACGGATCCACCTCCATTACCACCCAGTAGTTACCATTACATGTACCTGGGGGGATATTCACCCACATTCCATCAAGTGTCTCACCATAAATATCTGTGTACCCCACTGAAATACCTTGCGAGATCTGGCTACAGTTGTACGAACCGCCACCCAAGCCGTAATTCGGAAAATTCGACGTTGAATTCAACGCTGTACCCGTATTATAGGCTTGTGCAGTGCGGCAATGTCCGCTGGCACTTCCACTCGAACAAGGGTAGTAATCCATCAAACAAAACCCTACTTTGGCACCAGTCCCTACGATCGGCCAATTCAGTGGGTTGGGTTCTCCAACCACCTCTGAGCGCAGTGAGAACGTCGCCCAATCATCAACGTGATTATGCCCATGCGTAGGATGATAGGTCATTGTACCAGCAATATGCTCAGTAAACGACATGGTATTGCCGTTCTTATGATAGACCCGCTGAAGGATCAACTGTTTCATATCCGCACAGGCCGAATTGGTATAATCGTTCGTACTGTTGGGATCATAGATCGAAATGGTATCCGAATTACAAAGGAACCAGCGGTACCCATTTCGATCGACACCGCGCACGTTCAATGGGCCATTCCCGATGTTCGGTGTGGAACCTGTTACGCGCAACCGCCCAGGATTGGATCCGTCGGTTTGAGAATATTCACTAGGACCTCCAGCATAATCCTGCAAGGCTTTCCAGCTAATTGTAATATCTGGTAAGAGGTCACAGTTGGTCTGACCGGTTGTTTCGCACACACAACTAGTAGCATTGGTTAACGTACATTGCGCCAGAAGATCACTGGCAGCGAGTACTGATGTTGCAACTGAAAGCAATGCCAAAATGTAGTTATTCTTCATTCTACTAGTGTTGTTTATTCGTTCGACGGCCGTAAATCTACTTAGATCGATAGGGTCAGGTCAAGTGGAAAGTTCGTTCACAATACTATAAAATGCTTGGATCGTAACGAATTATCTTGACCAATTTGGAACACATAAACACCGCTTTCCAAACTTTCAACGCTGATCATACCCCCATTTCCAGTGACCCTTCCGGTCAATACCACACTTCCCGTAGCATCGGTGACCCGATAATTGTCCAATCTGTTCACACCAACTGCCCTAATGTTCAACTCAGTAGTTGCAGGAACGGGATAGATCTCGAACTCTGCTCTAGGAGCTTCAACTGCGGACAAGCTTGTTGCCACATCCCAGCGGACTGCTCCCCCGCTGGCTGTTCCTACCCATATTGAACCATCCGTGCAGAATGAAAGCTGATTGACCACGTTATCCGGAAGTCCGGAATTGGCCATATTGAACACCTCCCAAGTATCGTTCGTTGATAATATGGCTATACCGGCCTGTTGCGTGGCGATGATCTTACGATCCTGGCCATCTATGATAATATCGTTCAACGAATTGCTGGGAATACTGGAGTTGGAGCTATAATATTGGGACCAGAAACCGTTGACATAATCCCCGAAATTATGCAGCACACCTCCAAAAGGACAGGCTGCCCAGCGTTCACCATTTGAATCTATGGCAACACCAAGCGCGGTATTATCCGGCAAACCCGTTGTAGTCGTTGAAAAAACCCGAACGAGCGTATCAGTTAGATAGACGAACCCCGCATTCAATGTTCCAACACACACAAGCCCATCATTGCGAATAGCAATATCGGAAATATTATTCCCTGGTAGAATTAAATTATCATAGCTGGTCTCGCTGTCGTTATAGATGCGCCAATCACTTAGATCCGTGCGTACAACGCCATCCGCAGTGGACAACCATCCAAAACCATCCGCAGCAAATACGATGTTTCGCACGGTCATTGTAGGCAATGGGCTATTGGTCATATTGAAATGCTGCCAAGAAACACCGTCATACACAGAAAGACCTTGAGTAAAAAAGCCGACCCACAATCTATTCTGATCATCCAGCGCTAAAGCACGAACATCGTTCTCGGGAATATCTGAATTATCAACCTGAAAAACCTCCCATGTCGAGCCATCGTACTTACAAAGCCCCCAGTCCGTACCTACCCATGTGGTCCCATTGTCCTCATGAGCGAATGCGTTCACCGTATTACTTGGTAAGCCCGCATTGGCCATATCGAATACCTCCCATGTTTGTCCATTAACAGAAGATGCCGTAAAAAGGAATGTCAGAATTACAAAACAACAATTAACCAAGAATCCGAGACCAATGGCTCTCATGCTCATCGGGCATTAACAATTCGCAGAAATGAAACGTCATCACCTGAGCGAATGCTTAAGGTATATGCTCCCTCAGCAAATCCGGTAAGATCGATCGGAAAGCGTAAAGTACCGGTTGCAAACGCAATTCGGTTGGTCCACACCGAACGACCAGTAGCATCCAACAATGAAAACCGTAACATTTCATTCGCTGCACCAGATAGCTCAACCCAAGCGATACCGTTGGTCGGATTCGGTGATACACTGATCAGTGAAGAAAGGTCGTTGGTTCCAATGTTAGTGCTGACCGTATAGATCACACCTCCGCTTGTCCCTCCACCCACTGCAATTCCATTGAAGGATATATAGTAATCACCATTGTTGGCGGGTTCCCCGGTCCAGTCATCTTCAACGATCTCGTATACGGTTCCATCAATAGGCACAGGAATTGTACAGAGCAACACTTCTTGACCTCCGGTCCATGAAGAACCAGATCCACTAAGTGGCGCATTGCCAAAACCCGCGTATATCTGATATCGATAGATTCCCTCAATAGCCATGTCCCCTGATTCCGATACGTAGTGTATCGGTGGCGGCAATTGATTTACAACTGCACCTAATGTGACACCGGATGCATCGAGCCAACGAACAGTAAAGACCGACGCCGCAAAGAACCCATCAAAATCTCCGGATGGACGAATACGTACTTCAAGCTCCCCTGTACCTGTATTCACTATTGTAATATCCGTAGGAGGTTGAGCACTCGCCAGAAGTGGCATAAACAGTAAAGGAACCAACGTAGTGCGCAATGCAAACATGTTTTTGGTGTTATGGACTATCCTCCAAAACTAATCGATCCCAAGCACAAGTCAACCATGCACGCCAGAAACTTCTTCAGCATAATAGGCTTCTTATGACGCTTTTCTGCGAAACGAGTAGTCCCAGACCGGATCAAAGGATCGTGTTAATGATCTTATCGGTGGTAACACCTTCCGCTTCGGCTCTGTAGTTCCGAACCAATCGGTGCCGTAGGATGGGTAATGAAACCGCTTGAACATCGGCAATGTCTGGTGAAAACCGGCCTTTGGATAATGCATGCGCCTTGGCCCCGATGACCAAATACTGTGAAGCACGAGGGCCAGCCCCCCAGGATATATGCTCGTTGATGATCTCAGGTGCATCCTTAGTTCCAGGACGCGTTCGAGTTACGAGCTTAACCGCGTACTCCATTACATTGTCCGGAACAGGGATACGCCGCACGAGTCCCTGATAGTGTACGATCTCCTCATGTGTGAGGATCGGTGAAAGTTGAGGGTTATTATCGCTGGTAGTCGCTTTGACCACCGCAAGTTCCTCTTCATAACTTGGATAATCAACCCAGATATTGAACATGAACCGATCCAATTGCGCTTCGGGCAAAGGATAGGTTCCTTCCTGCTCAATTGGGTTCTGGGTCGCCAGGACGAAGAAAGGATCAGGTAATTCATGTGTCTGACCAGCCGCTGTTACAGCTTTTTCCTGCATGGCCTCCAATAATGCAGCTTGGGTCTTCGGAGGCGTACGATTGATCTCATCCGCAAGAACGATGTTCGCGAATATTGGTCCTTTCAAGAACTTGAACTTGCGGTCCTGATCCAGTATTTCACTGCCTATAATATCACTAGGCATCAGGTCAGGGGTGAATTGGATCCGACTGGATGTAAGTCCCAATGCTCGACCAACCGTGGTGACAAGCAATGTTTTCGCAAGGCCGGGCACCCCCACCAACAAACAATGTCCGCGACTAAAAATACCAAGCAGGACCTTGTCCACAACATCTTCCTGACCAATAATGACCTTTCCGATCTCGGACTTCAACCGTTGGTATTTATCACCGAATTCTTCTACGGCACGTACGTCATTGGAAGGTGTGGTCATAATTCAGTTCACGTTGATCGATATAGGTTACAAAAATGAAAATCCATGCTCACTCGTTGGTCATGGCAATGCTCCAACCATGGAGAAACTGACAATTTCGGTAATCATCCGCTAATCGGACGTAGGTGTTACCTACTCTGGTCTTAACCCATTCATCAATAGCCTCGCTGCGCAATTTGCCTTCCGTGGCTTGTTGGATCAATCGGTAATCATCCTTCATATTCGCTCTGTGCGGTTCAGTACGAGCCAATAGTTTCAATACCCGGTATGCTTTGGAGGCATCCTGCTGCACAACAAGTTGAGGTTCACTTATATCCCCTATCCGTAATTTATCCAGAACGAAGAACGTTTGTTGATCCAAGGAGCCAAGATCCCATCTTGCTGAATTCGAATTCGGTTCGATCATCAGGCCGTTGGTCCCTTTGCTTTCCTCGTCATCTGAATGATCGATCGCGGCTTTTTCGAAGTCCAACCGTTCAGCACGGATCTCACTTACCAGACTATCCAACAAGACCCTTGCTCCTTGGAGGTCCTGCGCACCAACTTGTGGTCTCATAAGTACATGCCGCGCGTTGTATTGTTCACCCCTTCTTTCGATCAACTGCATGAAGTGATATCCATATTGGGTCTTGAAGACCTGCGATATCTCACCATCCTTCAAGCTCATTGCAACGGCATCGAATTCAGGGACCATTACGCCTAATGGCACCATACCGAGCTGTCCGCAATCCTTGGCTGATCCTGGATCTTCTGAATAAAGTATGGCGACGGTGCAGAAATCCTTCTCTCCTGCGATGATGGCCTCCCGATACTCATCGATCTTGCGTCTTACCCTGCGTTCCTCTTCCTCATTGGGCTTGGGGACTTTCAGGATCATGGCGTACTCCACCTCCGTATTTATGAATGGTATACTATCGGCGGTAATGTTATTGAAGAATCGTTGCACATCACGCGGTGTAACACGGATATCGCCCGTGACCTTCTGCTGCATGTTCTGGATCAGAAGTTGATCTTCTACCTGGGTTCGGAAATCCGCCTTGATCTCCGTTATGGATTTCCCGTAGAATTCCTCAAGCTTTTCATCTCCGCCGATCTGTTGAGAAAAATACCGGATGCGCCTATCCAACTCGGCGTTGACCTGAGCTTCTTCCACGACAACACTATCTATGCGGGCCTGTTCCAATAGAAGTTTCTCGTACAGCAGATCCTCAAGCTCAACACAGTCAGCACCTTGTTCCAGATCTCCGCCCTGTCGTGCTTGTTCCATTCGTGCAACCAGGTCCGAAGCCAGGATCGGCTTCTGCCCAACTACCGCAATGATCCGATCGATCATAAGGCTTTGTGGCTGAGCGGTCCCTGTTTCGCAGGTACCGAAAACCAAAAGGAGTACGAGCAGTTTAGAATATTTCAACATCTTTCTGTTCAAGCGCTTCGCGATAAAGGTCTTCACGGATCTTCTCAACGAACTGAAGCTTTCGTTGATTGATGATAATGGATCGAATATCCTGCACCACCATATTCAGTGGAGCAACGCTATCCCGGGAACGAAGTTCCAATATATCCATGAAATATGCATCACTTCCATTCTCGATCACCATTTTACCAGGACCTGTAACCAAGTCGCTTAAGCTTGATCGACCTGGAATGACCTCAGTGCCCAATTCTTGGATCGATATCCACTCCGAACTACGGTCGACTATAGGTATACCACGCGAAGCAAGCCATACTTCGTATTCACGAAGTTCTTCATTGTCTTTGCTATTGAATGCTTTCTTCAATCGACCCAATGAACGCTTATCCTCTCCGTGAACCTTCGACCATCTGACCCTGAGCATGCTATCCTTAAGTCCAAAGTCCGCTTCATTCTCCTTCCAATATGCTTCGATCTCCGGATCACTTACCACCGTATCCAATTTTTGGCTTACCAATGCTTCTTCGTACGCATAGATCAAACGGTCCTTTCGATAATCTTCCAATTGAGCTACAAAATCCTTCTGCTCCTCGCCCAGGTTCTGCTCCGCTCTGTGCACCAATACTTGATCCCTGCTCCAATTGGTAATGTATCGCTGAGCTAGTGCAGCACTGTCCATTTCCGTGGAGCTTACCGGTATGACCTGCCTAAGGTCGCTCCAATGTAATTCATTATCGAATGCACGTGCCAGAACTGGATCATTCGTATCATCCGTTCCACAGCTCATAAGTACCAGGACCGAAACAATGATCGTTGTTCGATCCCGCTGTAGTTCAGGATGCCATAAAGAATGACTCACTTTATCGAATAGAGCACGTCCTTTTCAATGACCACGGGGTACTTTGCGCGTAACTCGCTTACCCAGGCCTTTTCCAAGCTATCCTGATAAGCTGCAGTTATCGCTCCGCGTGCTTCGTCCAAGGTCTTCGGAGAAGGTGGTATGATCTTCTTCATATCCACAACTATCACCCTTCCATCCAAAGCTAGATCAGAAGACATCCCTGGCTTGGTAACCTGAGATAAGAAGGGTTTCTGTTCCAATGAATACAGCCCGGTCTCTATGGAGAGCGCCAACGGGTCGTTCTCGTTCAAGGCCTTGGTAAGCTCCGCACCACGCTTTCCTTTTTTATACAACGAACGGAGGCTCTTGGCAACGGCCGCATCCGAACACGTGTAAATATCAACGTCGTAGCGCGTATCCCACATGAACTCATCTGCATGTGAAGTGTGAAATGCTTCCAGACCTGCTGTGTCCTTAACAGCACGACCCCATACCTTTTCATCGGTCAATTCAAAAAGGAGAATGCCATCGCGGTACTCTTTCATGAGCATGCGGAAATCCGTGTACTTCGCTTCGAGATGCTCGTCCTCATATTTCAATACCTGCTCATCCACGAACTCGTCGAACTTGGCGTTAACATATTCCTTTACAGGAATGGATCGCTCACGTCGCTGTTTCTCTTCCAACGAATTGAGGAAGTCCTTCTGCGTGAACGTGCGATCACGGATCACCACCAAGGGTTTCGTAAGCTTCGAGGTAATAGCACGATTATAGGACCAACCTTCAACCATATCCCGCACAACGATCGTGTCTTCCATGGTCTGGGTAAGTTCATCATATTGTCTGCTTCGGCTGGTTACCAGCTTACCATCTTTTATCATACCCGACAATTCACGCTTGTAGGTGAGGCCACCCTTTTTGTAGATGCCTTCCTCCAAGTTCTTACGGATCAGCGTATCATTCAGTGTCTGCCCTTTCATGAAGATGGTAGTATCCACTAATGCATAGATCGGTTTGATATTCTCCTTCTTAACCTGCACCCCGTAATCCTTTTTCAATTTTTCCAAGAAGGCATTTCGCGTGATCTCCGCTCTACTATCCTTACCGATCTTGTTCTTCAGTTCACCCTTTGCTTCATCGAACGTGGGGGGTGCTTTGTATTCCATGCGTTGGATGATATGCCAACCATACCGGGTCTTTACCGGCTCACTGATATCGCCATCCGCTTTAAGAGCGAAAGAAGCATCCTCGAACTCCTCGATCATTTTTCCCGTACCGAACATTGGCAGTTCCCCACCCTTCGTATTGGAACTTTCATCTTCGCTGTACTTAACTGCAGCATCTGCGAAGGAGATCTCACCAGCTCTGATCTGGCGGTTTATCTCAGCGATCCGGTCAGCATCCGTCTTTTGTTTTTCACTTGGATCCTCCTCCGTACTTCTCAACATTATATGGGACACTTTCACCTGACCACGTGCCGGGCGTTTGTCCGAAACCTTAATGATATGGTACCCGAACCGTGTTCGCACCGGATGGCTAACCTGACCTACCTCAGTAGTAAATGCAGCAGTTTCAAAGGGATAGACCATTTGAAGTGCGCTGAAATACCCCAGGTCTCCGCCATTCTTAGCAACACTAGGATCATCTGACCCGCCTTTTGACTTGGCTATGGCTGCAAAATCTTCTCCTTTCACAACGCGTTCACGCAATTCCGAGATCCTTTTCCATGCGACCAGCGTGTCCTCCGGTGTTGCATCAGGCCCAACTGAAACGAGAATATGGCTTGCACGAACTTCTTGCCCCATACGGCCGAAAGCCTCTTGCATGAGTGCTTCGTTCAATTCACGATCGATCAAATACGGTCTGGCCAATTGTTTGCGATATCCTTCAAGTTCGTTGCGGAATTTGGTAACGGTATCCATACCCAATGCCTCTGCTTCGCGAACCTTGAGCTTGTAATTCATGAACAGCTCCAAGTATTCATCCAGCGCTTCCTTGGTCACGCTTGCGTCCTTATTGTTCTTCTTATAGATCGCTTCAAACTCACCGCGCGTAACGGGATTGCCATCAACGGTCATAAGAACCGGATCGGCCACTTCGGTCTGAGCATTAACAGAGATCGTGGCCAGCACGAGCAGGGCCAGAGAATAGAACTTTCGCATCTTCATTGCTATGTGCATGTATAACGTTAATTATTCCACACGTTCGTTATGCTTCCAAATGGCGGAAAGGGTGGCAAATGTAACCGTTATCAACAACGTTGCCGTCAACTTTCGTACCGTTAAAAAGATCCAACGCTAATGCAGATCACCTTATGAGCTGTCCTTGGCTAAGGGAGAAGCATACATGGTCCATGCGGATCCTATGCACGTCAACCGTCCATTCAGAGGACGAACTTGAAGAAATTCGTGCGGCTATTGCCCAAGAAACCCACTGGACATGAACCGTATTCCAGATAGGTCCACGAACTTAAAGGTGACTATAATTCGGCGCCTCCCTTGTAATGAATACGTCATGCGGATGGCTTTCTTTCATGCCAGCATTGGTGATCCGAATGAACCGTGCATTCCTTAACGCCCCCATATTTCCCGCACCACAATAGCCCATTCCCGCTCTTAAACCACCCACCAACTGGTGCACGACTTCTTCCAGTTTGCCCTTGTACGGTACTCGACCACTGATCCCCTCAGGTACGAGTTTCCTAATGTCATCCTCCATATCCTGGAAGTAGCGGTCCTTGCTGCCCTGTTGCATGGCTTCTATCGATCCCATGCCTCGGTATGCCTTGAACCTGCGCCCTTCATAAATAATGGTCTCACCTGGGCTTTCCTCGACGCCAGCGAACATGGACCCAACCATTACAGTGCCGGCTCCGCAAGCAAGCGCCTTCACAATATCCCCAGTGTATCGAATACCACCGTCCGCTATTACCGGAACACCGGTTCCTTCCAACGCTTTAACACAATCCAGAACAGCGGTAAGCTGGGGTACACCAACCCCGGCGATGATCCTTGTGGTGCATATACTACCAGGTCCAATTCCGACCTTAACGGCATCTGCTCCTGCATCAGCAAGCATCAATGCTGCCTCACCGGTTGCGACGTTACCAACGATAATATCCACATCATTGATCTCCGCTTTTATGCTCTTCAGCATTTCAATAACTCCTTTGCTATGCCCATGGGCAGTATCGATCACAAGCGCATCCACTCCGGCATCGCGCAGTGCTTTTGCACGTTCGAGAGAGTCTGATGTTACCCCCATTGCAGCCGCTACGCGCAAGCGGCCGTGTTTATCCTTGCAAGCATTTGGCCGTTGACGGAGTTTCAAAATGTCCTTGTATGTGATCAGGCCCACAAGGGTCCCATTCTTATCCAACACGGGAAGTTTCTCGATCTTGAACTCTTGAAGGATCTCTTCGGCCTGCGCCATTGTGGTATCCGGCTTCGCGGAAATGATGTTCTTGCTGGTCATCACTTCAGCAACAGGCTTGTTCATTTTCTTCTCAAACCGAAGATCACGGTTCGTAACAATTCCGACGAGCTTTTTACTCGCATTGACCACTGGAATACCACCGATTGTGTGTTCCCGCATGAGTTTCAATGCGTCCCCGACCAGCGCATTCTCATCGAGTGTTACCGGATCCATGATCATGCCGCTTTCTGAACGTTTTACGCGTCGTACTTCGGCCGCTTGTTCAGCGATCGTTTGATTCTTATGTACTACACCAATACCTCCTTGTTGAGCTATGGCAATTGCGAGGTCAGCACCCGTAACGGTATCCATCGCAGCTGAAACGATCGGCACATTGAGTGTGATGTTACGCGTGAATTGAGATCGGATATCCACTTCGCGAGGCAACACCTCACTGTATGCTGGTACGAGTAAGACATCATCGTACGTGAGTCCTTCTCCTACGAATTTATCTTCTTGGGAATAGCTTTTAACTGCAACCTTCGGAGAGGTCCGTTCAGACCGGAGTGCCGTGGATCGTTCCATGCACAAAAGTACGGCAAGAAAACGAATTCAAACGTCCTGGGATCCTAGATCCATGGAACAATGGAAGGAGGTCTTACTCTGAAGCAGTAAGCAAGGTTACCGTACCTCTTCGTTCGATGTGACGGCCTGCACCATTCTTGACTGAAAGGTAATAACCATAAACACCGATCGGTGCACATCCGCTCTCGATCCTGCCATCCCAAGGCTCGACCGGATCGTTGGTGGACCAAATGACCATTCCCCAACGGTTGATTATACTTAGCTCGTATTCTTCCACATCAACATAGGACAGTACCGGGAAGAATGTCGGATTATATCCACCGATAACGAATGCGTTCGGGATGTACACCAATTCCTCTTGTATGGCACATGAAGTATTGCTTACGGAAGTACTATCGATACCTGAAGGATTTCCAATTTCACTGGCTACTACAAAGTAGCAGAATTTCCCATCGGTCGCTGTGAGGTCCTGAACCGGATCGGTATATTTCCATGGCAATGAAGGAACAACAGCGAGCACTTCAAATGGCAAATCCTCTACGCTTCTATAGATCGTATAAGAACCAACACTGCCCGCCCAATCCTCATACCCGTTCCAATCCAATTTGTTGGTACCATTCAGGTCCGGTGTTGCCCGCAATAGGATGCTACCTCCTGTGTTGCTTGTAAGTGCCGGCACACCACAACTATCCTGCACCACTACTCTGTAACGATAGCCGCTCAAGGAGGTTTCCACATCGTTATCCGTAATTGTGATCGTCGGTCCTGACGAACCGGGTGCAGTCGCAATACTGAGATATGGCCCACCATCCCTGGAACGCTCGAATCGATACTCACTTACCGTTGCACTCATATCCACACTATCGACTATGGTGATCTGATCCTCACCAGTAACCGTCACTGTTTGGATGTAATTGAACGATGGCGCGTTCGGATAATAAGTAAGGACGCATATTTTATTGCTCAATGAAGTCACTGCACCTGTTCCTCGAATTGCCATGATCACATAACAATAACTACGGTCCGGAGCAACGTCGTGAGCATATCCGGTTTGAGTTGACGGCACTGTCGATAGCACGTTCCACGGCCCGCCATCCACCTGCGCGTAGATCTGATAGGACTCTACTTCCCACCCAATGTATTCTGACCAGGAAAGATCTACCTGGGCTCCGCAAAGATCATATTGTGCGTCCACATGAACGGTACCGTGGGGCGCACGCGTGGCACTCGTATTCGGGCTGGGAGGAACTCCTACTTCACAGGTATCAAAGGCTGCAACCGTAAATGATTCGCTTCCGATATCAGAATTACTATTGAGCCACGTATAGCTGGTATTGTTCTGTCCGTATAATGTATCGATGATCACCCCTCCGGTGGGTGTTACCCACAGTACGATGTATCCGTCCGTATCCGGTTCCGGACTGGGTGCCCAAATAACGGAGGTAAGGCCGGTCAGCGTATCCACGGTCACAGCCGTAAGAATGGGCATTGATGGGGGTGTTGCATCTGCGAAAACGTCGCCGTTAAGGTTGCTGAAAGAGGTACACCCCGTGGCGTCCGAAAGACCAATGCGGAACGTGAGCGAATCTTCACACACGTCCACCACATGCTGGTAACTGAATACAGTGTCCGCTACATTCCCCAATATCGACCACGTTCCAATTGGGTATTCCAACCATACGGAGAATTCATTATCCGCGGTGGGTGCGGTGGCTGGTGCATTCCAGGACAGGTTCGCACTGCCGAGCGGGGTGCTTTGAAAAACTTGCAGAAACAACGTCGCTATGGTATCACTTGGCATGGATACCTCTGGTGGCACCGCATTATTGGTGGTGGTGATGTAGTAGAACTGTGGTCCTACATCGGCCGCAGCCCCAATATGAACGAAGTTACTTTGGCCGATCGCGAAGATGGTGGTAAGCGGAGCGAAGGGACCAGCTACAAGTGCCGAGTGGTAAATGTCGTATTGCTGAAACGCTCCGCCTGGATCGGTGATCGGTGTCCAGGAAATCGTAACGTTCCCGCTCGCATCAACATTAGCGCAATGCACAGCAGGCGGATCCAGAGGTGCCGCAATGAGGACACCTACGATCACGACCTGAATACAGATCGAAAGAACACTACGTATGACCAAACGCCACATTAATTCAGATCAACGTTATATAGACGTCCGAACAGATCACTTTGTTGCCACATTCAGCCTATTGAATGAATGAAAGGTCCGCCATTCCGGTCAAGTTGTTCTTCATCCTATTGAAATCCTTAACGATCTCCTGAACGATCTCTCGCGCTGACAGTACATTTCCGATGCGCCCGGCGACCTGTCCGATCTCCAACTCGCCTTGTTCGAGATCACCTTCGAACATGCCTGCTTTTGCTCTTGCCCGACCCAATAAAGTACGCAACTCCTCGGGCGTTGCACATCTGGCATAGGCCTCTTCGATCTGCTTATAAAAGGAGTTCCGCAATAATCTAACCGGAGTCAACTCCTTCAGTGTCAATTGTGTAGCCCCTTCTCCTGCTGCGACGACCTGTTCCTTGAAACCTATATGCGCCGAAGATTCCTTGGAACAAACAAATCGACTTCCGACCTGGACGCCATCGGCACCCAAGCACATGGCAGCAAGCATAGAACGACCATCTGATATACCACCAGCTGCAATTACAGGTATCTGCACTGCATCGCAGACCATCGGCACCAGCACCAACGTTGTGGTTTCCTCTCGCCCATTGTGGCCACCTGCCTCAAACCCTTCTGCTACAATTGCGTCAACACCAGCTTGCTCAGCTTTAAGGGCGAATTTCGTACTGCTCACAACGTGAACAACTTTCACTCCTTTCTGTTTCAGCTTATTCGTCCAAACCGCTGGATTCCCAGCACTTGTGAAGACAATTGGCACTTCTTCCTCCATGATCACTGCCATATGCTCCTCGATATTCGGATAGAGCAATGGAACATTCACAGCGAATGGGTTGTTCGTAGCGCCCTTGCATTTCCGAATATGTGCTCGAAGTACATCTGGATACATTGAACCGGAACCTATTACACCTAAACCACCTGAATTACTCACGGCTGAGGCCAGCTCCCAGCCTGAACACCAGATCATTCCAGCCTGGACCAGAGGATATTTGATTCCAAAAAGTCGAGGGATCCTATCAAACGTCACCATATCGTGGTCGCAAAGGTATCTGCTCTTGACAAGTTTGAATGGATTCTCCACAATGTTGATATCCTCTCTGTGGAAATTACGTATGCGTAACGGGATCTTTATTAAGTTTGCCCAATTGACCGTAGACCTATTTCTCTGAAATGATCCGTAATCTTACTCGTTCTGTATTTGTTCTCAGTGTTTTCTTCATGGGAACATCGAACGCTAATGCCCAGTATCTCTGGGATGTAGGTCTCCACTTGGGTGGTGCCAATTACCTTGGTGAGATGGGTGGAAAAGACCAACCTCGCAGGGATTTTGTATGGGATATGAAGCTGAACCAGACCCGTTGGGCGATCGGCGGTTTTGCGCGTCGTAAGATCAATCGGTTGATCAGCATCAATGCCGGACTTCTTTATTTCCGTATTCAGGGAAGGGATTCTGAATCCACATATCGCCCTCGTGTGGGTCGTAACTTGAATTTCCGAAATGACATGTTCGAGCTTTATGTTCGTCCAGAGTTCACTTTATTTCAGGACAATGACCTTGGTGGAAGCGGACGCTACAAGACGGATTTCCGTTTGTTCGGATATGTAGGTCTAGCTGCTTACTATAGCAACCCTAAAGGACAGTTGAACGGTGAGGGTGAGTCCTATGCACTGAAACCTCTGGAAACGGAAAATGTGGCTTATTCCAATATCGGCATAAGTATTCCTGCAGGTATCGGAATGCACCTAACATTCAAGCGTAGGCATCGGATCGGTTATGATTTCGGCTGGCGTACGACTTTCAGCGATTATTTGGATGATGCAAGTACTGTTTATGCGGACCCCGCTGATCTTAGCAGCCCATTGGCCATTGATCTCGCCAACCAATCCATGTCCCAAGCAGAATACGACGCGCTTCCGGAATCGGTTCAGCCTGATTACGTGAATCCGAAAAATTATGGTCCTGGAGCACAGCGTGGAGATGCGTCCCATAATGATAGTTATTTGACAATGACCTTGACCTACAGTTACGTCTTGCGTGGTCAATCCAACTTCTACCGCCAACGGTATAACTGGATCCGCGGTAACAAGCGTGTAGGACGCAAATCCCGCGCTAAGTTCTAGATCAGTAGGGTTCAACATTTTTTTGAAGGGGGAGGCTTTTCAGCCTCCTTTTTCTTTTTTGCATTGGTTGCTGAACAGCAAATGGCGTGAGCATGCCAGCAGTGTGCACAGGCTCCAATTGTATTGCGACATGAAATTCGTGTGCTTGATGGGTAAGACAATGCCCGCTCGCAGTGTCTTATACCATTTTGTCATACAAAATCATCCGACCTACTCGCTCTTTGGATGCCTTTGTATGACTAAATGGTATTATTCCTCGATACCGTGCCGCTGCAACCAATCCTGCAGAACGACCAAGGACCAGAGCCTAGACCAATTGACGCGTGGATCATTGGCTAAGAATTGATCCCACAACTCCAGAACCGCTCCTTTCCTGAACATACTTCGTTGGCCCAATTTTTCCAGACGCTCGGTACAGAACGCACGCAGGTCGTTCCGCATCCACACTTCCCAAGGCATTACAAATCCCATTTTGGGTCTGTTCACCACTTCATCAGGTAGCAGATCGGCTAGGGCTTTTGTAAGCAACTGTTTCGGCGTGTGTGGGTATTTCAATTCATCCGGTACACCTAATGCGAATTCGATCAATTCATGATCCAGGAAAGGTACACGAACTTCAAGGGCATGCGCCATGGACATCTGATCCGTATCACGCAGCAACACATGCTGCAAGTACGTTCCGATCTCTCCAAGTGATACTTGGCTGAGCAATGGTAGCCCAGCTCCCCCATCGCGATGAATGACTTCATCCATGTAACGAGCAACACTGCTTTTTGGAAGTTCAGCAATGACCAAGAGCCGGCTCAGGTCCTGATCAGAAAAAGTAAGCCGTGATACCGGGTAGGTATCTTGAACTGAAAAGCTATCTGCACGCAGAAGCTCACCGAATTTCTTGGAGGTTATCCCCGGTTTTAGTTGCATCATCATCGACGCCGCTCCCTTTCGAAGAATCTTCGGCAGGGCCATTAAATAGCGCTTTTCGTACATCGCCAAACTGCGTTTGAATACCGGATATCCAGCGAACACTTCATCGCCTCCGGTGCCACTCAGTGCCATGCTGACCCCCGCTTCTTTGGTAACCTTGGAAACCACATAGGTGTTGGGACCGTCTGCACTTGGATGGTCCATTGCCGCTAGGGCATCGGGTAGCATGCGCAACATCTCCGTAGGCAGAAGTCGTATTGCCGTATGCTTCGTATTGAACCGATCGGCGACTATGCGCGCAAACCGCTCCTCACTGAATTCCTCTTCATCAAAAACAACCGAGAACGTATGAACGGGCGTGCTACTGGCCTGCGCCATAAGTCCCACGATAGCGCTTGAATCGATGCCACCGGAGAGAAATGCACCAAAAGGCACATCCGCAACGAGCCGACGTTCTATAGCAACGGACAAGCGTTGCTTTACTTCTTTATACACAGCCTCCGGAGCCATATGGGCCGCTTCTTTCGAAGTTGAAGCAACAAGGTCATACCAGCGTTCCTGTTGTATCCCTTTGCTTGAGATAAGCATCCAGTGGCCTGCTTGAAGCATGCGCACACCTGCAATAATGGTAGAAGGAGCTTGAACCGTCTGATACCGGAGATGGTCCACGAGTGCATTGCGATCCAGCTTACGCGGTACAAGGCCAGATGCTAGTACCGACCTTATCTCCGAAGCGAAGATGAAATGTCCATTGGCATTGTAGTAGTAGAGCGGTTTTATGCCCATCCGGTCCCGTGCAATGAAAAGATCGGAAGTGGTATTATCCCAAATGGCGAATGCGAACATTCCCTGTAGACGATCAAGACATTTCGTACCCCATTCTGCGTACGCTGCCAGCAACACTTCCGTATCCGACCCCGTTCGGAAACTATATGGGTGCTCAGCATTTTCCAATACCGACCGCAGTTCACGGTAATTGTAGATCTCTCCGTTGAAAATAATGGTATAGCGACCGTCCGTACTATGGAACGGTTGGTTCGATGCTTCAGAAAGGTCGATGATGCTGAGACGGCGATGCCCGAGAATTGCATTTGATGTGCGATGGATGCCGGTCGCATCCGGCCCACGGTGCGCGATGGCATCCGTCATCCGACCAACAACTTCCTCAGCCTTATCAAGCCCCACAATACCGTAGATCCCGGCTATCCCGCACATTATGCTTTCACGGGCATGCTTTTCAGGATCTTCTCCAGGCCCTGTCTAAGCGGTAGTAGATCATGTCCGAGAAGTGCACGCATGCGTGTGTTATCCGGCATACGACGTGTCATATCACCTTCTTCCAAAGCAGGTAAATGAACGATCCTGGAACTACTTCCTGTAACGTCAATTACCAATTCCGCCAATGCTTTGATCGTGAATTCCTTATCGGAACCGATGTTGATGACGTCATTCATCACTTCCTTGTTCCGGTAGGCGTTCAAGCACGCTTCGGTATTGTCATCGATGAAGCAGAACGTGCGTGTTTGATCACCTTCACCATAGATCGTAATATCCTCACCTGCCTTCGCTGCGCGCAGGAATTTCGCAACAACGAAATCCGGGCTTTGATGAGGGCCATAGGTGTTGAAGAAGCGAAAGATTGTATAATCCAATCCGTATTCACGGTGGTAGGATCTGAGGAATGCTTCTCCGATGTTCTTCACGATCGCATAAGGCAATTTAGAATTGAGCGGCGTTGTCCGTTCATTCTGCGGTATCTCCACAGGCTCTCCATAGACCTCACTCGAAGATGAGTAGAATACGCGCTCCACACCCGTGTTCTTGCTGAGATCCAATATGTTCCGGATACCATCGATATCGCGCAGCACCATTACCGGATTGTCCGTGGTCCTTTTTACACCAACAACAGCGGCGTAGTGAAAAACGGTCTGAAAACGATAGGCATAGAAAACGCTACTAACGTCCTCAAAATGATTCACATCACATTTGATGAAATGTAAATTTGGTATGCCCTTGTGTGGCAATTTTCGCACATCACCCGTTAGTAGGTTATCGACCACGACGACCTCATTAGTTGGATCCACGGCCAATTTCAACGCTAGATCACTCGCTACGAAGCCGGCGCCACCAGTTACTAGAATACGTGCCATGTATTGCTTTTATAAGGTTGTAAAACTATTGAACAGGGAATGAATGGTTCAATTGGCAGTGTTTGATCGAGAATACCGATCCCGCTGACCAGTATCCATTGAGATGAGAGATCCGATAACTACCCCATTTCACGGCGATCACTATCACACGATCCGAGCGGAGCACAAACTTGGTTCTAATGATCAAAATCCTCTTTTTAGTATTCTGCGGATCACCCATCCACTGATCAAGGCAACAATCACTCCGAACCAGAAATGTGGACCGGTAACGGCCAAACGGATCAAGTATGGTATTAGTCTCCAATTGAACTCAGGAACCTTACTTTGATGGGCCTGCCAATAATCCACATTGTAGGTCGTTGGAGCGGCCAATGTTTGGCCGGTCAGTGATATGCCTTTCCATTCCACCGTGCCGTTCTTTACTTCTGCAAGTAGCAGGGCATCCCGTGGTTCATCACGAATAGCACACTGGATGTAAGTGATATCTGGTGCGTGTTCCTGAAAAAAAATACTGGCAGGTGCCATACCGGCCATGCTACCACTGATCCAAAATACTTGGGCACGCCCTGCTACCTTTTTTACCAAGGGGTAAACATCCTTCATGTAATTGTTGCTGAATGCCGAGCGTGTGTTTCCAGCGAATAAAGGCGCATACCGTTCATTGTTTTCGGACCATATAGGACGGTGCGAAACGATGAATATGTTCTGTCCAGTGAAGCTCTCCAATCGATCTTGCAGCATGGCAAATTGCTCACCCTCCAGATTCCCGTTATTCAGCTCAGTATCCAGCAGAATGACACGATCCGGACCAATATCGAAGGATGTGTAGGTAGGGCCATACGAGCGTAGGTAGACCTTCCCTTCAACATCATGGTTCCCTGGTGCATTGAATAGCGGTGTGTTCAACTTCTTGAAGAACGAATCAACATACCTTGCACTGTCCTTATCCGCACTAAGGAACAGGTCTCCTGTACTTAGCAGAGCAGTCGCATTGAGTGCATTGATGGTATCCAAATTGGCCAATAGTGTGGCTGCCGGATAACCGCTTCTGCCAAAACTGGATCCGTGAAAATGGCCGCCGAACAACAATCGGAAATGGCCGCTGCTATCCGCAGGAACCACGGCCCTATCGTTGAACGGTGATGTTTGTGCACTCGTATTGATCACCAGCATCACGGCGCTGAAAAAACCTATCACTATTTTCCCGATCCTGATCATTTCTGGGGACCAACTGCTTTACCATCCATGTTAACTGTGTTGCCTTTACCTACGGTGATCGCTTTTTCCGCCTTTGTTGCATCCACTTTGACGAGATCCACGGTGCTTGGGCCGTAACGCATTTCCTCACCGTTAACGTCTATACCTATGGCGGCGCTTGTGATCACCGTGTTACTTGCCTTCAGTAAACTGGCCTCATTCACTTCTATGCCCTTGTTAACAGCACCGATGATAACGGACTCCAAGGACACGATCGCTGCTGCGCTGATCTTTATGCCAATGCCCGCGGTGTTGTTCAATTGGCTGTTCATCACTATTAGATCACCACCTTTGACCACTAGTGCTTCATCGCCCGCAGCATTTACTCGGCAATTCTGGATCATGGTATGGGCATACACCAATGTGATCTGGTCTTTACCACCTAGCACTTGACCATTGGTGATCGCCACGGAAGAACGTATTGCGAGAAGCAGATCTCTTGAGCGGTCTTCGCTGATCGTGCATTCTAGGAGTGTGATATCCGCTTCCTGGAACTGGAGTGATGCCTGTGTGGTATTGGGCGAGGAACCCATACCCTCGGAACGGACGTGCCGCCATTTACTTGGCGCACTCGTATTCTGTAGTCGCACATACCCACCACTACGATCGGATGAGTGTATGACGATCGGAGCATCCTCCATACCAAGCAGATCAATAGGCGAGTTTGAAATGATCCGTGCTCCTTTTTGTAGATCCAGATGCAATGGTGCACTGCCAGTGACACGATAGCCGGATGGAATGATCAGGTCTTTGTCCAGAACATGGTTTCCGGAACCGAATTGGATCGTTCCAGCGGCTTCATCAACACGCAAGAAACTGAAAGCGGACAATGGCGCAGGATCCTTATTCGGCCAAACGTCTGCTTTCATTCCGTCAACAAAGGCGAACGGCAGAATGCTCATTTCACGGAGTTTCGAGCTACCAACGACACTATAGATCAACTTGGTATCTTTTGCGAACACGGTGGTATCGGCAGTTGCAAATCTCAAGGTGAAAGGATCTCCTGCCCTGCGCTGGGTTCGAATGGGTACAATTGCCGGCCCTACAGGCATAACCTCTGTTCCGTTGCCAAGTTTCAGCATATGGACTTCGATCGGTAGCGTAACGATGGGTACTGCAATGACCGAGGTCGTATCGTTCCTAGTACCTCCTCTGTACGCATGGAATCCTTTGGGCACATCCAATATGGTGTTGATCACACGTCTGTTCCTGTTGTAGGTATCCAACTCGAGTTCTTTGTAAGGAAACTCCGCATAGATGGTCGCAGCAGCACTATCCAATGCGGGTTTCAACGCGGCCAAAGCACTATCCAAGTATTTTGGATCTGCAAAACGTTCCAGATGATGTATATAGGCACGGAACAGGACCGGATCACTGAACCATGCGGCGTGAATATCCAGTGCTTGGCTTTGTATGCCGCTCCATTGTCCAGAACCGGCAATATCAACGATAGCTTGTGCGCTGAAACTCTCGTAGGCAACCGGTTCGATCCGCTGTAGAACAGGATCATAGTAGAACTTGGCATCACTCCAATCCAAACTGCGATGACCGCCAAGGATATCCAATAACGCCAACCGACGGGCCACCTTATCGGCATCAAAAACCTTGGAAGCTGGCAAACGTGCGTGGCGGAATTCGCTCATAAGCGCCACGGCTTCTTCGAAATATCCGAGCTGCCTCGGGTCTTTGGCCAAACCTCCGGTACCATATGCATCAACGGCTGCTGCTTGGTACTCCGCGAATGGTTCATTGAACCGCAGGCTGTTCATTTCATTGAGCCGGTGAGCCCAGAAAAGACCTGGATCAAACCGGAAAAGCGGGCCTTCTACCCGACTATTGTTCTCCAGTAGATCCGGACCAAAATGCTCTTCGTACGCATATACTCCACGGTCTTCGCCATTGAATTCCACACGTATGAAACCGTATCGCAATGCCACAATGCCTTCCCCTTTTGCAAGTTGTTGGTGGAACCATTCATACAGGTAATTCCGTGTTCCCGGATGTTGTAGGCTGAAGCGCTTCATACCCAAGAATCCACCGTCCTTCTTTGCAATTACACGGAACGACCATTTATCGCCTTTCACGTGGTCGGTCATTTTTCCTTTTATGCGGATCTTAGCTTTGAATGTCCTGCCTTCCGAGGTAAGTTCTGCGGAGACGTAATCATTACCCTCCGGTATGATAACTCCTCGTTCCCTTGCAGCATCCACAACACTTTGCAACCGATCCAGTTCGTACTGACCAACTGTTATTGATAGCAACTTGGGCTCTACTGCAAAACTCTTTGGATAATTATGGTACCACTGTGACAAGAACGTTCGAAGACCGGGATGATCACGCTGCTTCAACATTCGATCAGCTACCCAACCGCCGCAGACCACCAAGATCGATGAAACGATAAGGATCCATACTACCTTTTTGCTCTTATTCTTCTTTTTGGCCATTATTAAATACTCGGTTTATATCCCGGTAGCACTTGCGGTACAGCATTCTCAGCTTCCGCGTTCAACACATTATCAGAACCTTGGAATTCAGGATCGGCAAGAACGATCTCTTCTTCGGAAAGCAGCGTCATGGAAATAACGAACAAGATGGTGAACGGATTGAGAGACCCCACCAACCACGACTCATAGGTAACTGAAAAGAGTACAGAAAAAAGTACGGCCATGCTCATCGGTGCGAATCGACTTGCCTTTATGAACACAAGGAACAAGCTCCTCATGTAGATGACCAAGCCCACGATCCCAACGTCGAACCATAATGAGAGGTAGGAGTTATGCACACCTCCTTGATGCCCCATGCTTTCCAAATATTCATAAAAACCACGCATGACATTCTCATCCGTACCGAAACCACCACCGAAAACGATGTATGCCTGCAATTGCTCCCAAGCAAACGCCCATGCAAAATACCGCCCACTACCTGACTCTAGCGTATCGAAACGGAAATACTCTTCTGCACCAAGGAACGCGACGATACCTTCAAGGTTGCTATACATGTACTCAAACAATCCTATGAACAGGAGCAGGGCCATGAACCCAACGAATACGGATCCCGAAAAGAATCGTTGGAAAATGAACATTATTCCCAATGCTATTAATGATGCACGTGATCCAGAGGATATCAGGAAATAGAGCAACGCTCCATAAATGATCCACTTTTCCCAATACCGGAAAAGCTTCGGATTGATGGAATTCATGACCGCGAATAGGATGGCTGTCAAATAGCAATAGAGTCCCAGTCCATTCGGATTACCGAAAATGCCACGGAAGCGTCCGTTCACGAACCCGTCCGGACCCAATCGAAAATACAGCCCAATGATCAGGACGGACATTAAAAAGAGCATCAAGTTCCGCATGAAAGGCCAGCCCTGCGTTCGAAAACTATACAGCACGTAATTGGGCACAACAAGGATCAGCAAAGAATACGAAAGGGTCTTCTGTACACTAATGATCAGAGAAGGTGAAAAAACCAATGGGAAAATACTGTAAATGGAAAAGGGCAGGAAAAGGGTAAAGACCTTTGCTAATGGCAAATAACGTCCGGAATCATTGAGGAAGAGCAAACTCATGAACACGATATAAACATTCTTCGCATTCTTGAATGCGTTGAGTGCGTGAATATCCTTATGTGCATCGGAGAGCACCAGAACCATGATGAAGCCGAACAGGATCTCCGGAAAATGTTCTCTATGTCTGAAGATCAGTATGGATAGCGGCAAGAGTCCATAGACCAGCACTGGTATGAATGCTGAGGCCAACACCCAAAAAAGGATGAGAACAAAAAGCTGTATTTCCTGACGAAGAAAGGTTAGCATAAGTGCTGGATGCTATTGGAACAATCCAGGGATCTGGGAACGTATACGCTCCGGTCGCGCTCGCAGGTAGGTGCGTATACGATCCACCTCCAGATGCCAGGTGACCATGTCCTTTGGCCTGCGCCAACGCGCTATATGCCTTGGCATTTCCGGTTCCATTCTTGATGCTATCCGATCCAGAACTTCAATGGTCCTTTTCGCTGAAAATCGCCCGTTGATCAATTCGTTCACTTTTGAGATGAAAGTCTGCCGAAGTTCAGGTGATCCCATACATGCGTTGAACAATTTCGGCATCGGCGAAGTTCGGCCCTTTATCCTTTCCAATAACGGGGCTTCGGGTTCTCCATAAGCACCAAGTCCTAGATCCATATCCGTGAGAATGAAATACCACCTACCATCCAGCGGAGCATCCATGGCCTGTTTTCCTGTGTATCGCCAGAATTTGACATTGGCATCAGGCCAATCCTTGTTATCCAAGATCATGACGGACGCCATGTAACTCAGGAAACCGTTGAGATCCAGCCGACCATTGATCTTCTTTACAAGATCCGGATCTGAAGGATCCAAAGCCAAAATGCTATTCAGGTCATTGTTGAATCGTTCGGCTTCCTTGGCCTTACCCAACAATTCATTGTTTCGCACCTCCAACATCGCGATCTGTTTCTTTTTTACCCCTGAACGCCTGGCCAATTCCTCCTCTTCTACTTTTTGGCGCAACTGGTGTAATCCCCAATACGTTCCGTTCACATATACGACACACGTTCTATTTTGCGAAATATCAAATGGCAGATCATTGCACAGTTCATGTGCCACTGCATCGCGGAGCATGGCTTTCATTTGATCATTCCCTGCGCTTCGCAGCAACAGCACCGTAGAACCTATTCCATCGCCATCATCAAATACCGGCACACCCAATGGTGTCTCGAACAACAACCGCAACGCATGGATCGGAAAACCACGGGTCAACTGACCATTTATCCGAATACCTACGGCCGTGTTGATGGTCTCATTTCCAGTTCCGTCCAGAACTTGCAGGAGACCGCTGCGTTGCCATGCTTTGCCCCGGAAATGGTAATTGCCCGGGTAATTCCACCAACGATTACTTTGAAGATGCGTATTGATCATATCCGGTGTTGGCCGTAGAACAGCGTTACCAGTAACATAAATACCGGTGTCCGGGTCAAAGAAAGCTCCTTCAGGAACCAAGATCGAGTAAACCGGTAGGCCATGGTGGTCCGCATTTATGAGCGTGATCAGTTGGGGTGGTTCGATGTGCCCGGTTTCCAACTGTTCCGCCACACGCACTATGGTTGCTATTGGCAACCCTGGATACGGATGTTTCCACGCCACAGATGTCGGATAGACCAGCAGCTTTTCCGCAGCGCGTCCATCAGAACCTGAGATCCTCACTATTCCGCTGGCTGGTAGATCTTTCCACGGACCGGCATCTCCCACAGCATATACCATTCGGCCACCTCCCGTTACCGTAAGATCAATGTCTCCATTCGCCAACGGCATGGCCTCCGTAGTAATCGGATCACGCACATGGTTTCTTGCGCTTGATACCGACAACGATGCGGGTGCACGAAAGACGGTCGCGGCGACACCACAAACACTTGCTGCTATTAATAAAGAAACTACACCTTTCATCCTCTCACCAAAAAGAACTTAGGATGATGCCTTCATTACACGCAAGATCAAGATCAGCGGCAATACCGCAATAAATGTAATTAAACCAGCACCACTGCCGCAGCCGAAACCAATTATCATGGCCATAAGTACTGCATGACCAGATTGCTTGGAACTATCAGTTCCACGTGCAAAAAGCAGAACTCCAACAAAGACCAAGGCAAATGCCAATTGCCCTTTGACCAGCCCTACACCGAGCGCTACTAAAGCCGCCCATATCACCAGTACGCGCATATCGGCAGGTGTAGACCGCAAGCCGAACCTAGCGCTGATGAATACAAGCAGCCCGGCAAGTAGTATGGCAAAAAGAAAATTGGGAATGTCCGTTACCGAAAAATACCCCATGTGATCAAGGAGGAATCCCTTCCAATTCATGCGCAGTTGATTTGTGCCAAAGCTAGTCGTTGGGCAGGCAATATGGGAATATCACGAATGGCATATTGCTCAGTATTGGACCCTAAGGTCCGCGGTCACTAGTGCAATTCGTCATATTCCTCCCTGCTAAGGTTGCCTCCTTCTGTTCGTTCGATCTTAAGACGTTTCTGTGCTTTGGATCTTATACCGATCGGAAGTTAGCCTGGCAGAACATTTTCCCGCATGAAAGTAAGGATAACGTACATCTGAAACTCCTTCCGATAAGCTTATGGCACGAGTAAAAACCGATCGCACTTACACGCTACTCCTGAGTACTCGAATCCAAATGGGATATCTTTGATACCGTTGGGAAGAAGGGCCATTGAAAAAACCATAACGCACATTCCCGTGTAACTGATGGCGATGAAAATTATTGGGACGAACTCTACCGGCTATCCTCAAACTCGAAACTTTCATGGTCTTCCTTTTCTGAAGTATAGGGTCGAGAAAAAATACAATCTTTATAAAATACCTGAATTCATTTACTTCAAGTTCGCTTCTTCCAGTAATTTCAAGATCAGCAATTCATTTTCTGATCTTGACATACATAATGTTGAGATGTACCATTTTTTCAATGCTCTCAGCTATGGTAAAACCCCTTGGGTCACCACATTCGAGACATCCTTACCTCGCTGGGGCAACAAAAACACGCGCAAAGGTCTGGAGTTGATCGCAGGTGCCTCGTGTAAAAAGATCATTGCATTATCTAATTGCTCAGCCGATATACAACGGGCCTATGTCACCAAAAACGCTTCGGAACTATTGGCTACCATAGAAGAGAAACTAATGGTACTGCATCCTCCGCAGGTATGTCCGCCGATCGAGACAATAAAAAAGGGTGCACAGGACAAACTCGTATTCACAATTGTGGGCAGCGATTTTTTCCGAAAAGGAGGTAAAGAAGTGCTCACTGCGTTCGATAGGCTTTATAAGAATGGAACGACTGATTGGCATTTGAACATTGTATCAAAACTGCACTATGGTGACTATGCATCGCGGAGCACTTTGAATGACCTGGAGTTCGTAAAAAAGATCATTTCAGGCTACCCGGACCATATCACACACCATACATCCCTTCCAAATCCTGAAGTATTGGAACTGTTCAGGAAAACGCATATCGCCCTGCTACCTACGTATGCTGATACATATGGCTATTCTGCTCTAGAAGCCCAGTCGTATGGTTGCCCAGTGATCTCAACGAACATTCGCGCACTGCCTGAGATCAACAATTCCGACATCGGTTGGTGTATAGATGTCAAAAAAAACGAACTAGGAAATGCTATTCTTAAAACCGAAAATGACCTTATTTCATTTTCCGATCACCTGACGGATGAATTAGAACGGACCTTGCGAGGCATTTTCGATCATCCTGAAGATATTGCCGTCAAGGGTTTGAAAAGCTTTAAAAAATTAGAACATTCCATTTCCAATAACACGAAGGTCCTGGAGCAGTTGTACGATGAAATAACCGGAACAGGTAAGTCCTAATTCAACCTTGGATCACGGCCATTTACTTCGATCTCTTCCATATATCTTTGCCAACATGTACAGTGCACGTACCTTCCTGTTGATCCCTATGTTCGCTGCCCTACACACGCAGGGACAAACCATGACCTTGCAAAGTGGGAATTTGACCATCGGATCTGGTACTACTGTTGAACTTGTTGGCCCAGTGGACTTTGAGATCATTTCGGGTGCTTCCATAGTGAATGATGGCCTGATCGAATTCGGTACGGAAGCCACTTTGACCGAACCAGCAAATGGACCGATCACAGGCACAGGAACGGAACATGCCTCACGCGACCTCAGCTCGGCATTCACCGATAATAATATCGCCGGTCTTGGGCTTTCTCTTACAATGAACACTGCCCTTGGGCCAGTAGATGTTACGCGTGGACATGAACCCTTGTTGGCGAATGGCACCATACCGAGCATCGCACGTTGGTACCGGCTGGACGCAGCCCCTGTACAGGGTTCTGTTCTGGACATTGCGATGCATTACGATACTTCAGAGCTGAACGGTGCGGATGCATCCGATCTTGTAATGCATAAAGCGCCTCTACCGACCGGCGACTGGTACGCATTACCCAGCATTTCACAAGTAGGGCCGCAACTCGTAACGGTGACCGATCCCGGACCATGGGATCATTTGACCTTATTCTCGCAGGTGATCAATGTTTCAGTGACCGAATATGCCAGTGCTTCCTCTTTCACTGTTTTCCCCACCGCGACCTTGGATCAAGTGCACGTGAGATCGATCGGAAACGCAACCATTACGAAGTGGGAGTTGTTCTCTGCGACCGGAGCATTGCTTGATGGAAGTAATTCACAACTGAGCGAGCGATCGTTCATTATCGACCTTTCAGACTACCCCACCGGTGCGCTCGTTCTGCGCTTGAACGAGACCCTTCGCTATCGCCTGCTTAAATTATGATCCTTAGGGCCATAGTCTTGTTTTCGACTGTTTGGCCTTTGATCGCAAACGCCCAATTGGATGTACCGGTGCGTTTGGAATTGAATGCGACATTGGAAAGTGACCGCCATGTTAGTGGAGTTGCAGAACCACAGATCAGAGATGCAGGAATTTCACTTCGCTCTTCACGGGAAATGAGCACCACTTTTGCAGTGGGTACGGGTAACACAATAATTTCTGCCGACCTTGTTCCTTCACCATTGCTTTATGCGGAAGGCATGGTGGTTACTGTGACCCCAGGTTCTGCAAATTCGGCCAATGCTCAATTGGACCTTAATGGCCTTGGCGCAATGCCGATCCGAACATTCAATGGTACGCCATTGGACAGTGCGGTGTTACTACCGGACATCCCTGCTCGTTTTGTTTTTGACGGCCAGTATTTCGTTCTGATCAGTGAAATAACGATTCCTTGTCGTTCAGGTTATAAGGCAGTTGGAGTTGACCTCTGTATAGAAACCCAAGCCCATGACACTGCGACTTTTTTCGAGGCCGTGGGATTCTGTGCAGCAGGTGGTGCACGACTTTGCAGGTACACAGAATGGATCGCTGCATGTCGCGCCGATGTAAATTTCATGTCTACAGTACCCAATATGGAATGGGTGGATAGTGCTGGGAATAACATCGGCGATGCAAAAACTGTAGGTATAGGATTCGATGGGCAAACACTTATACCCGGGGCTGGCTGTGGTTACGGTTCTACCATACCAGCCTTAGGTTATGCCGGGTACCGATGCTGTTCCAACAGATAATGAAGTGGCTCTTGCCAATAAGCTTTCTGACGATCAGCCCCTGTGTAGCGCAGGTCGGGATCGATGTGCCCCTCCAATTCACTGGACCCACTGGTCAACGTGGTATCGATGGAATTGCTTCACCAACTTCTGCTGATCAATTGATAACCGTGGGTCATGCCGTGTCCGGAATGGCGCATTGGTGCATAGCAGTGTTAAATGCGGATACCTTCGAACTATCTATGGATCCTACATCCGGCCCACTGGCCAGTGGCACCATGCTCCGATTTATTGCAACACAGGAAATCTCAGGCCCGGTCTTTGTGCGGATCAATGAATTGAACCCATATCCGCTACTGCGTGGTGATGGCATAGATCCGGTGGCCGGTCAGATCGAAGCTGGAGCGATCTGCGAATTGGTATTGAGCGATGGCGTGTTTACCCTTACAGCACCAAGCCGCCGCGGTTGTCCAGCGAGAACCGTTCAACTCAACACTCAAGTTTGCGTGGATAGTACGGTTCTGAATACTACACTCTATTACGAGGCCATAGACCATTGTGCATCCAAGGGCGGAAGACTTTGTACATGGCAGGAGTTCTTTTTAGCATGCACTCATACTGACCCTCCCCTTGGCGATGTCCTATTGAATTGGGAATGGGTGGATGATACCGCAAACCACACGCATACGCTGGGACAGGCAGGTGGTACTTCATGCATGGGCCAGCGCTCGGTGCCTACGTTGGATATTGTTCCGGGAGCAACACGTTGTTGTTATCATATCCGCCAGTGAGCAATGCGACCCATCCGCACCTTCATTCTATCAATCGCATTGATCGCATCCTGGGCTACGAACGCTCAGGTCAAAGTAGATGCGGAGATCATATTACAAGGTATTGGCATTGCAGATAAACAAGTCACCGGGTTGGACTCAACCACTGAAGAAAATGCCGCATTACAAGCAGGAATAGAACAAGATGGCACCCATAAGCTCGCTTTATCTTCAGCTAATGACTGGAACGTTACGGTAAATGGATCGACCGGACCACCTACCGTCGGGATGCAATTAGTACTCCGCACACCACTATCAATTCCTGGAGCGGTTGAACTTTTGGTTAACGGACATGGTCCATTTCCAGTTCGATATGGCCCGGATCAGCCGGTAGATGGTGACGATTTCCAGGTATCGACTTTTCTCTCCGTGGTGTTCGATGGTAATGCATTCCAAGTAATGAATGGCACAGTGAACGAAAGGCGTAACTGCCCGACCGCCACTGTGGCCGTAACTGATCAGTTCTGCATAGCGAATGAACTTTTCCTTGGAAACCCGATGACCTTCTTTGATGCCATACAGGCTTGTGACTCGGTTGGTCTGCGGTTGTGTTCATGGGCGGAGTGGTATTCAGCTTGCACTGTAAGCGATGAACTTAATATTTCCAGTATGTCCACTGCGTGGGAATGGACCAATGACTCTGCTAATGAAGACGGCCATGCACGCTGGGCCGGATATCAATCCTGCATAGCGCGTGGCAATGGCCCAGTAGCTGTACCTGCTCGGTTCCGTTGCTGTTTTTCACGATGAGCCATTTCGACCGATACCAATGAAAGATCGATCAACCCCGAGCAACGTTCCATGACCATTTCGATCATCATACCTTGTTACAATGCGGCAGAATACATTACGCGATGTTTGGAAAGTGTGTTCAGTCAAACCTACGCACCACTTCAGGTGATCTTGGTCGACGACGGTAGTACCGATACGACTGTGGATCTGATCCGTTCGACACCGGTACCGGTTGGAATCGAATTGAAATTGATCGAACAATCCAATAGTGGAGCGGCTCAAGCGCGGAATGCAGGCCTTCAACACGCAGATGGTACGTATATCCAATTCCTGGATGCCGACGATGAACTGCTTCCCGAAAAACTACACCGGCAAGCGCTGCTTGTGAACGCGAACAACGGTCCTGACCTGGTCGTTGCGAGTTATCGGATCATCTCTCCCACTGGCGTATTCGTGCGCGACGTGATCCAAAAGAATGAAGATCGCGATGCTTGGTCGGATGTAATGCAACACGGCCTGGGTATCACTTCAGCGATATTATGGAAACGCAGCGCCGTTCAGGATGCTGGGGGATGGGATGCTACCCTTGGGAGTAGCCAAGAATATGACCTCCTGTTCCGGATGATCAAGAATGGCGGATCGATCGTTCATGACCCTGCTGTGAATACTTTGGTCCATAAGCGGAATGATAGCATTTCACATACCAACCTCGCAAGGAATTGGGCGCGTTTCGTTGAACTTCGTGGTCGAATGATGGATCACGTCCGATCCTTGAACGATGGTCGGGACCTTCAACCCTATTGGCAAGTGATCTTTGATAGTATCCGTATTCTCTATGCACATGACCCAAAAGCTGCATTGAGCTATCACAAGACACTTCTACCTTCTGATTTCCAGCCTTCAGTTTCCCCAACCTCCGGCCGTTCCTACATAGTGCTTCACAGACTTTTTGGGTTCCGTGGCGCACAGAGGATCAGAGCCTTGATCACGAGATCTTAGGGTTACTGCACCAGAAGTGCGCCGATGGTCTTATTAACTCCAGGGATACGGATAGGCGCCATGTTGAACACCCGTGAGACCCGAAAAAGGAACCGCTTCCATAGTGGAATTGAACGCCAGATCTCTTTTGGGAAGAGCCGTTTCTCAAGCTGTGTTAATTCAGCTCTCGAGATCTGTTCTTCACGTCCGTGGTACAGTAGCTGAAGTTGGATCCTGTGCAACGTACCGACCAACGCGCTGCGCATACCCAATCGATCCGCATCAGGCATGAATCGTTCATAATAATGCAGCGTGGCATCCACTAGTTTCTCAGATCTTCGCGCAATACCGTCAGACCTTCTTTCTTCGCCTACACGATAATAGCAATCAATAGGGCCGGGGAATTGTTCTACCCGTACGGAAGGTAACATGAGTGCACGCGTATGCAGTTCCACATCCTGATGTCGGGCAAAACCTTCATCGAATCCGCCTAACTGTTTAACGAATTCTTTCTTCCATATCGGTTGCATTGTTTGCCACGGAAGATCGTGACGAAAAAAATCCCGTAGCGGCTTTTTGTGTTTGGGAACCCAACGTCGTGTGTCATCACCTAACCGATGCCTGAATACGCGCATGGTGAACACGCCCATATCCGGATCCTTGGTGCGGATCATTGCACTTACACGAGTGCCTAGGCAATGAGGGGCCAGTTGATCATCGGCATCCAGGAAAATTACATAATGCCCTTTCGCTTTCGCGAGACCGTAGTTCCGACAGCGGTTCGCTCCAGAATTCTTGTCCAACACATCCACCGAGATCCGGGGGTCACTTTTTGCAATCTCCCGTATCAGATCTACCGTACCATCCGTGGAAACATCATCCACGACAAGCAGTTCCCAATTGCCATAGGTCTGTGCTTGCACCGATGCTATGGTGTCCACGATATAATCCCGCTTGTTATAACTCGGGATTATTACTGAGACCAACGGCGCCTCGCTGCGAGCGAAGGAAACAGGATCTTTCATATGCCGCAATTCAAAACGATCTCAACCAAGGCGAGTTCATCCTTTAACGCAAACAGAACTGACATTCTCGAATTATCCGACTTGACTCCAACTTCATTGATACACCAGAATCGATAAGCGTCATCAACGATCAGGACTGAGGAGTGGGTTGCCATAGGTCTTGCGAAAGGTAAATACGAGGCGCTTATCGGCTCTGCTCAACTTTGTGTTGAAACAATATTCCTGAACAATTCCACTGTCCGTTCGGTGACCTTCGGCCATGTGAAATCCGCTTGCACCCGCGCCAAGGAACGAGCACCAAGAATCGCTCGCTCCGACTGAGTGAGCTCCATGAACTCGATCAGTGCGCGATAGAGTGCATCAGCGTCACCGGGTGGGAGAAGCCAGCCATTGTCCCGGCCAACCAATTCAGCGGTTGCACCAACATCGCTCACGATAATTGGCATGCTTCGCGCCATGGCCTCCAATACCACCGTGGGCATTCCTTCGAAACGGGTCGGCAAGAGGAACGCATCGCATTGGGTGTATAGCGCAAACAGTTCATCGTCCTCCACACGCCCCAGTAATTGTACGTTCGATGGAAGTCCTTTGCTCTTGAAATGCTCCAGTAATGATCCACTTCCAGCCAATTCAAACTGTAGTCGGCCACCATGTCCTTCGGCAACGAGCCGTTCAGCTACCGACATCAGCACATCGATGCCTTTGTTGAACGCGAACCGACCAACGAAAAGGATCCGCAGCGTTGCGTTCCGATCCTGAATTACTTGTACGGAAGGAACTTCAACTGCATTGGGAAGTACTGCGATCTTTCCGGTTGTGCCTTTCGCCAACTTATTCAATATACCCGTCAGCTTACCGCCTAACGAGATCGTCACACGACTCCTTGCTACCAAATAGCGAAGTAACATGCGGAATGGAAGTCCTATCAGTTTATCCTTCACGGTCAATCCTTGGAACATTTCGAGACCATGTGGATGCACGATCAAGCGACCCTTGAATCGATCGACATCCTTCCAAACACAGAATCCTTGGGACATGATCACATCACCTCCGACCCTATCCAGCACTTGGGCAACCGCAGCACTGTAGCGCCACAATTCGCGCAAGTATAATTTCTCCGGATCTATCGGTGGAACGTGCACTTCCTTGATACCCAATTTCGCATCGAACAATGGGACCGTATGGGGATGAAGCACGGTCAATTCCACATCTTCACGTTGCGCCAAATGCATAGCGAGCAGACTTGAGTGGCGCTGCATACCGCCCATGGCATGCGGAAAGACGCCATCCGTGCAGAGCGTTATTTTTATCTTACTGGACAATTTTCAGAATGCAGTAACAGGTGAGCTTCCTGAACTGGCTCCTATCCGATAGGAACTTCCTTCAATAACGTTGCAATACCCTGGTCGAGATCCTGTTGTGGTTCCCAACCCGTCTCCTTCTTCAGTTTGGATACATTCGCTAGGAGGTGCATCCGTTCAACTTTGCGCACCCTTGTTGGATCCACTTCGATCGTGAGGGTTTCACCGAGTTGCCGTTCGAACGCTTCAACTACTTCGCGAACGCTGTATTCGATGCCTCGACCAATGTTGAATTTCGGGTTTCCTTTAAGCCCTTTCGTCAACAAGGCACGCATTGCACGGCCCATATCGGAAGTATGAACGAAATCGCGTTTTGGGTCCAAGTTGCCCAACTTCAATGTACGGGCGCCTGCTAACACTTGCTTCTGGATCTCCGGTATCAAATGCGCATTGGTCTCATTGGGTCCGAATGCATTGAAGAACCTTCCGATGATCGCCGGAATACCCGTACGATAGTGGAACTCACCGACCAAGCGTTCACCTGCGAGCTTCGTGGTTCCATAAATATCCATTGGTCCGGTGATGTGTTCCTCATCAACAGCTCCGTCCGAGATCGGATAAACCGCAGCCGTGCTGGCGAAGAACACTTGCTTCACGGAAGATGTTTTTGCACATGCGTCCAGCACATGGATGGTTCCGTTGATATTGATATCCGCAGCTTCAACCGGGTGTTGATTGCAGAACGGAATGAAGTGGATCGCAGCCAAGTGTAGTACCCAATCCGGCTGAATACGCTGGATCACTTCAAGGACCGCTTTACGATCCCGAATGTCAACCTTGTAGAAGCGCTCATCCGGAACACCGGCCAAGGCTCTCCTACCGAACGAAAGATCATCCAATACATGCACCGTGTGACCATCCGTACTCAATAACCGGCCTAGTTCAGACCCGATAAATCCGGCACCACCGGTAATAAGTATGTTCCTTTTTTCCTGCATTGCCGCGAAGGTAGGGCTATGGCTCATAATAGCGGCCATCTCAGGATCATCTTAAAGTCTGATCGGGAAATTTCAGATAAGGACTCTAACGCAATGCCTCAAGTACCCTTGTGTAAGACGTAAGATGTGCTCGCTTTGTGAATTGCTCACGTGCAACGCTTAACAATCGTTCGCGTTCCTTTTGATCAGGACAATGGATCGGTGGAACGCTCCCATCTTCAGCGACCACCAGACCAAGCCGGTGCTCCATCACGAGGTCACTAAGGTCTCCCAGATAAGGAGAGATCAATACGGGCAGACCGGCGCTGATATACTCCGCAAATTTGGTCGGCGACGCAACTCTGTTCGTTAAACTATCCTCTCGCAATAGTATTCCAATATCGCAAGCCATCAGAAAACGTCGTACCTGTTCATGTCGTAACCACCGTCTTTCAACCTGGTCCGGAAATTTCTTCATGAGCGAAATGGTCTCAGGCGACTCTTCGCAAAGGAACAAGAGCTTTAAGGATGGTTCCGCCGCCAAAAGAGGTACCAATTGCTTTTCCACCAATTCCAACGACTGCCAACCGACCGTGCTACCAGCATAGACCATGATCCTATCTCCCGTTGACCAACCAAGCTCCGCGCGTACCGCATTTTGATCCTGACCCACCGGGTCAATGATATCAATGCCCAGCGTACAAGGGATCACTACATACGAGCTTCCCGCGTATCCATAACGCGCTTTCCAGTGTTTAACAAGGGCTCGGCTAACGGAGATACGCATGTCGCTACGATGCAAAGCATCCGCCTCCAACGGTCGGCATTGCTCGATCAATCGTTCATCATCCACAACTCGATATTCTTCCCACTCTGCTGCATAAGCTCCTCGGCCATCCAAGCACACTTTCGCGATCTTACCACGTTCGCGCATTTCAAGCGCCATGTGTGTTGCAAAAATGCCACGGCCAATGATACCCGACGGTTTAAAACGCCGACAGACCATGGATACCCACCCCAGATTCATGCGCCAATAGCGGGCACGTGGCATCATAGGTAGGACTATTGCATCCGGTACACGAAGCCGTATTGCCTTCCGCGTGCTCCAGAACTTCCGGATCGAGACCAGTGCGACCAAACGCACTGGCTCCATCCCAAGCGTATTGAGATGCATGACCACGTCGGTCACTTGGCTCCAGTAAACACCGGATGGACGGTCGTTATAGGTCAAGTAGAGTATCACAGCGAACGATCCAATACATCGAAAACGCGTTCCGTTGCATGGCCGTCCCAAAGATGCGGAATCTTGCTCTCCTTGAATCGTTTATCACGAATTCTGTTGAGTGCATCGGCCAAGGCATCTCGATCAAATGGCACCAATTCATTGGACCCTTCGGTTACGGTAATTGGTCGTTCCGTATTGGGGCGGAGCGTCAAACACGGGATCTGTCGAAATGTTGTTTCTTCCTGAATTCCACCACTATCCGTGATCACTACCTCGCTGTGTGCGATCAATTTCTGGAATGCAAAATAATCCAGTGGGCCATGTAATTGAAGGTTCTTAATGTTCTCCAATTCCTTGAACGAGCCGAATCGTTCCATATTCGTCCGTGTGCGCGGGTGTACGGAGAATACCACGGTACGGTCCTTTGCTGCCACTTCGATCAACGAGATCATCTTATCGAGTTCTTTCGGATCATCCACGGTCGCGGGGCGATGCATGGTCATCAACGCATAGCCACCGGTCACGAGTTGTGAGCGCTCCAAAATATCATTGGCCTGGACCAGGTCATCATATGCCACAAGACTATCGATCATGGTATTCCCGACCAAGTGAATGCTATCGGCACTCGTGCCCTCGGCGATCAGATTTTCTCTTCCACTTGGTTCCGTTACGAACAAATGATCGCCCAATCGATCCGTGACAATGCGATTGAATTCTTCCGGCATACCACGATCACGACTTCGAAGTCCACTTTCCAAATGCGCTAAAGCAATCCCTACTTTATTGGCAGTTAAAGCCGCCGCCAAGGTGCTATCGACATCTCCAACCACCATCATTACATCCGGTCGCTCCTTGATCAGAACCGGTTCCAAGGCCAACATCATACTTGCGATCCTGGCATTTGGCGTATTCGCGTGAATACCCAATGAATGATCAGGAACCATGCGCAGCTGCTGGAAAAAGATCGTACTCATACGATCATCCAGATGCTGACCGGTATGCACCAACACTACTTGCCAATCACCGCGTTCCGATGCGACTTTCTTGAACCGAGCCACCTTCATGAAGTTCGGGCGAGCGCCTATGATGATCACTAATTTCTTCATTGTTATCGTTCACTTCCGGGGCACTATCGATTCATATCAGCTTACTGCGAAAGTAAGCCCATCACCAATGCAGCTCAAAGCAATTCACCGATCCGCCGATAGTTCGTTGCACAATTGAACCCATCCTGCCAAGCGCTGCGAACACCTAGCCTGAACTCTTGTGAAAGTAGACGGTCCAAATTCGATGGTTGAAGTGCCTCCAGTATTTCGGATACGTTTGGGTGGCCATTCAATAAACAGCCTATTGATCCATTAACGATCTCACGTACGCCACCTACATCATTCGCCAATAATGGTATCCCAAAACTAGCGGCCTCCATCAAGGCTATAGGTAACCCTTCACTGTCGCTCAGGTGAATGAAAAGGTCTACCGGTCTGGTGGCATACCATTCCAGAACATCGGCGTTGGATGTATTTCCACGCAGGTCCGCACGGATATTCCGTGGTAACCGATCCACCGCTTTCTGGATAGGATCCCGATCAGGCCCATCTCCAAAATGGGTCCATTCCACCGGTCTATCCAATTGTGCAAGTGCTTCGACAAGCAGATCTACTCGTTTGGGTTTGCGCAGGTAGGAACAACTTGCAATACGCAGTGTAGGTGAGGGTGCCCATGGTGCAAGACCATGATCCGGTGTTCCCAAACGGGCCAATATGGTTTTATACGCGTGTTGCGGATAGTTCTCTTTTATATGATCGACCCCGGGACCCGATACCAAAAGAAGTTGATCCGCAGCATCCAACTGATATGTCCTGAATGGAATGTTGCCACTGGCTCTGCGATGTTCGAACAAGTCCCAACCATGGCCCATTGCCGAAAACCGGAACCCAGGATTGCGCTCTTTCACCAATCCTAGTACGGTAACCCAGTCTTCCAACCAAAGAGATAGAACTACGACTCTATCAGGATCATAGCTCTTGCCCATCCGCGCCCAGAAAACCGTTGCTTTTCGTACCAATTGACGCGAAAGGCTCAGAACATAACGCCGCGACCGACCCTCGCGATCTCCATACCTGCTCATGGTCCGCAGAACTGCTGGAGCATTTAGGAGCGTCCCGTGTTTCGATAATGGGGTGTAATCGTCATCCTTCCATAACTGCAATACTTCAATGCCGTCGGGTACGGGAAACTCCCCTTCTCCATCGAACATGGGAATGACCACAACACGACTGAACTGCTTCTGCCAGATCGGTAGCGCATGTTGCAAGAATGCTTCCCCTCTCCCATTGGGATACTGACGTGTACACAACCAGAGCTCTTTCATTTCTTTGGTGTGTTGATCTTTGGCTGTGAACCTAGCATGGTTCGAAGGATAAAATATATTCTTCGAAGATCGAGCGCTCCACCTTCCTTGATGTAAGCAATGAGGGGTTCTTTGCCATGCTTAGGCAATTGATAAAGGAGTTGTCGCCAGGCATCATGAACCCGCATATGCAACGCTTCTGGATCGAAGGTTCCCGCCCTGGAATTGATATGTTCCAATTTATTCAACCATTGCCGAAAGAACTTCACCGAATGGCCGGTTGGCGGTTCCGAGAATAGGTTGATCGACCATAAATGGACGTTCATTTCAGCCGGCGAGGGTGGTGGCCATCCCAATTCCTCGAATGCAAAATTGATGCACTCCGGAAGCTCATTCGATCGATCCCTTCCGAACGAAACGCCTTGCTCTCCACGTCTGTATTCGACCGTGACATCATCCAAATTCGAGAATTGCAATTTGCGCGATGCACGCGCTTGGAACATCCAATCCTCGCCATACCGCGGCCACTCGGGTTGATAGCGCAGATCATGTTCCTGCAATAAGGATCGACGATAGATACTCGTTGGTTGCATAACAGCTACACCAAAAAGCAATTGCACTTTGCAGGTGTTCGGATGCGTAGGCCTTTTGATCACCTCGTTGCGCCCGAGAATCTTGATATTGGTACCGCTGATGCCGATCTCCGGATGTGCATCCATGAAAGCGATCTGTTCTTTGAACCGGTGGGGCAACAAAATATCATCCGCATCCACACGAATGATGTATTCACCTTCTGCCTGATCCATCGCATGCTGAGCAGTAACACCAGGCCCTTTGTTCGTTGGATTCGACAATACGCGCAATCGTGGATCAGTGAATGACCTTAGTACGTCCAAGCTATTATCTGTACTGGCATCATCCACCGCGATCACCTCTAGATCGGTGAATGATTGCGCGAAAATGCTTTCGAAACATTCCCTTAGAAAAGGTGCTTTGTTGTACACCGGAACTACCACGCTCACCTTCATCCCCATAAGTGCTGCCATTTACGCTTTGCACGAAAGGCAAGCCAGCTTCCAGCACTCACCTGATCGGCAATCACCTTAAGGCGTTCTTGCTGTTCTGCGTTGAGAGTGATCGTATGAACGAAGCGTGTTGAAAGGAACAACCGCATAGCATTGAACCTTCGTTCGGAGTGTATTACTCTATTCCATTTCAACAGAAAATGTATCACCATCCGCGAAATGCGATCCTGCTCCATCATGCTTACCGGTATGCCCCGCAAGCCATTGGGCAGTTCATGTCCGACGGAGAGTATCTGCGCTAGATCCAGAAGCTCCACTGCACAACATAACCCGTGCAGGACACCCGCCATTTCGTCCACGAACGCTTCAGGTGCCGTGGCCGTTTTAGCGTCTTCATGCATCCTGAACATGGCCAGCCGTACGGGTTCAATACGCAGGTGTTCTATTCCATATCGAAATAGAAATTGCAACCAGAGTTCGTGATCCATCACGTATTTCAACGCTTCATCAACACCGCCGATCTCCTTGACCTTATCCAATGCGTAAAAGGTCGACTGCTGATTGATCTTCGGAGAATGATAAAGTGCATCGGTTTGCGATAAAATATCCAAAGGCAACGGCTCTCCCGTTCCATCTTTCTGACGAACCATTCGAATACCTTCGAAGATAAGTAGGTCGGGATCCTGGGCGAATGCTTCCGATACGATATGCAACGCACCCGGTAGTAAAGCATCATCGCTGTTGATCCAACTGAAGACCTTGCCCGAGGCATGCTCCAACCCTTTATTGATGGCATGGCTTTGTCCACGGTCCTTTTCACTGCACCACCATTTCAAATTCTTCTCGTTCTGTTCAATAATATGTACGGACCCATCAGTACTTCCACCATCCACAATGATGTGTTCCGTGATGGAACGGTCCTGAGTGCCGACCGAAGCGATGCACTCCGGCAAGAATGCCGCTTGCTGAAAACTTGGGGTTATTATGGAGACGACAGGGAGGTTCATAGACCGTGACAGACGCTATTGCGTGCAAGATACTGGAGTCTTGCAACAATTATTCAACCTCTTCCCACCCAACGTTTGAGCGTGACCTTCATTAAGTAGACCAACCGATCCAACGGCCATTTTCCGGATAGCCGCATGTGTGTAATGGCAGCACCAATTCCATCGTCAGCTAAGAGGAAATATGCCGTATTCCAACAGTATTCGACATGCTTTTCGAATAAGTCAACCGGAAATAGCTGGCGTGACCGGTTCATGACGATCAATTTGCACCGCCAGTTCCACAAGGATCTCACCCGAGCACTGTTGAATGTTCCTTTCTTGAGCTTGTGGAACATGAGCTGTAAGGCGAATTCCTCATCCGTTGCAGCGATCCCATACGATCCGAAAACATACCGACAGACCTGCTCTTTGTCGTGGACCGGGTCTCTTCCATGGCGTTGATTCTGTTCACCTATGCGGTAGTTCAACAAAGGCTCCGGCAAGTTCGCGAATTGAGCATACTCACTTACTCTCACCATGAAGATATAGTCTTCGCCCGGAAACCGCCAATCCGCGTTGCTACGCAGACCATTGTCCATAATGACCGACCGCCGGATCATTGAAGACCCATACAGAACAGGATCGGTGAACAACAGTTTAGCACGGCATTCGCGATCCGTGGCCGGCCAACGATCAATACCCGTACGCGCCCCGAAATAACGTGCAGCAGTGCCACAAACACCCACTTCCGGATGTGCATCCATGAACGCGACCTGCTTGGCCAATCGGTCCGGGTGCGCTGTATCATCCGCATCCAGCACTGCAATGTATTCGCCTCGTGCAGCTTCATAGCCCCGGTTGGCTGCGGCTGCCCTTCCTCCGTTCTTTTCGGCGGTAACAAGCCTGATCCGCGGATCATTGATCGCTCGCACCTTTGCAGGACCGTCGTCCGTACTGGCATCGTCCATGACCAATACCTCAAGATCGCCATATGTCCCTTTCAAGATGCTATCAATGGCCTCTACAACAAATTCTCCTTTGTTGTAGAGCGTCATAAGAACGCTGACCTTGGGCTCTTGATCCATTGCAATTGCTTGGTGTACTCGGAGCGATCCTACTACTTATCACCTGAAATTCGTCGGACCATGCGCTTACCAATATGGGCGATGGCATTCAGAGAAACCGTTCTGGAACAACGCGCATGAGCCAGTGCAGCCGCGGCATCCTGATCGGCCAATAAATTGAACAAACGCTCCCAGTGACGTTCCACTTCATTGGAAAATATGGGTTCCGGAAATACGCCTTTGCTCTTGTTGATCTGCTTGATTTCATTCACCCATTTCCATAACTCAGGAACTTTGCTGACCGATAATCCTGTAGGATCTCCTTCACTTGGGTAAACATGGAGCTTTAGCTGTTCCTTCGTGAGATCCCGTAATGTATTTTTCACAATGCTCTCCCATGTCTCACCTGCGAACTCGCCTTTGTTGTAAAGCGTGATCAGCGAGATTATTTTTGGAGGCAAAAGTTGAACACTCATTGATATTGAGTCATTGTGCAAGACCTTTATAAAGTGCTAACACTTGGGATTGGAACGGGCGGTGCGCTACCCTTGATCTTCCAGAGGATCCTGTAAACCACGTTGGATGCGTTCTTTAATGTTCGAGTTGTCCATGTGCCTTTTCCCGTTACTAGTTCTATGAAAGCGTGGGCGGAATCAACGCGCTTCCATTGTGATGGCGTATGCAGCATTAGCTTGATCGCGTTACGCTTCTCAATCGGTGATCCGGCACTTTTCAATGCACCATGCACCACTTGGGATCTCAGTTTATTGATCACACGCTGATCCTTCACCTCCTTCATTGCCCATTCCAACAGCACTTCATTGTAGTGCCAACGCATGCGCGGTGAGCGTTCATTCGCCGTAATGCGATTCTCGCCATGCACTCCTCTTAGCGCCACTGCTTTCTCTATACTGCCCGGATACATGCGCAGATAAAATGCAAGACGAACTGTGAATTCAGAATCTTCGTGCATGGACATTCCCTCTCTCAATAGCTGAGGCATTTTGGCCAATGCGCTGCGTTTCAAAGTAACTGCATCCAAGGAAAAATTCCCAAGGTTATGAACTGGCTCACCAACGCCCATGAAAGCCTCGAACAGGCGCTCCGGAGGCAGCCTTTTACGCAATGTCGTAAGCTCACTTGCAAATACCTTATTGAATTGTTCACGGCCTCCTTCATCGTGGTAGTGCACGCCTATTGCGCCATAGACCCCTTCGGCATCCGCATGTTCCGCAAATACCTGTCGGTCCACCTTGAATCGATCCGGTAGGAATAGGTCATCCGAATCCAAAAATGCAATGAACTCCTTCCTGGCTTTCTGCATACCCAGGTTCCGGGTTGCGGAAACGCCTTTATTCACGCTACCGGGATGATGGTAAACGACCACACGTTCCTCGCTCGCGAATAAGCGGTGGACAAGTTCACGGGATCCATCCGTTGAACCATCATCCACGATCACCACCTCAGCAACTTCTGGCACAGCGAGTATGGAGTTTACAGCCGCTTCGATATACTGTATCGCATTAAAGACCGGAACCACTACCGACACTTCCATTTTCTGAGCGCGAAGATACCCGATATGGAAGAACAATTCTTCTGCAAAAGCTCTGCAGATCGTATCAGAACCGACCACAGGATCCAATTGTCAGATGATACTGTAGATTTTACTTACGCTTCACTATTTTTGCACCGTCATTGAAGGTCCAGTATGGTCACATCAACATTCGAAAGCGCTATATACTACGTGTTGTTGCCGTTGGTCGCACTAATAGGAAACGTCCATTGGTGCAATGCACAATTGATGATCCCTGGGCCATTGGTACTCAACGGTGCCAACCCGAATGAGCGACAGATCACCGGCTTAGCCGACCCCCTTACCGCAGATGCGGCAATTAGTGTGGAGGCGATTCGAACTAATCGGACCACGTATACGACGGTCAATGGAACCACTTTGTTGAACGGAACTCTTGTTCCTGCCCCAGTGAACTATTCTGCTGGGATGGTAGTGACGATCCTACCTACATCGGCAAATGAACCCGGAGCGACACTGGATCTGAATAATTTGGGTGCAAGACCCATCGTAAAAGCAGGTGGCATACCATTGGATAGTGCTGATCTATGGCCCGGAGTGCCTTCCCGGATGATCTATGATGGCCAGCGTTTCATCGTTCTTGGGAGTTCTTCGATCCCCTGTAAGAACGGATTCAGTGTGGGTGCAAGGGAATATTGCATCGAAGATTCCTCACGTTCAGAAGTTTCCTTCTTTGATGCAGTGGTCTTCTGCAAGAACCGTGGTGCGCGATTGTGCAAGAATAGCGAATGGGTCCATCAGTGCCTGCGAATTCCCGGCTTCCTTGGCACAGTGCTCGATTATGAGTGGGTGGACGATGCCGCTAACCATCTGGACGGAGGCAAACGAATTGGTAATGGAGGAAATGGTGAGACCGGAACGATCCCCGGAATAGATTGTAAACACGGCTCCTCTATAGCTTCAACTACTAGTGTACGTTTCAGATGTTGCATGACCAGATAAGAACCTCGCTTACTGTGCTCGCAGTAACCGCTTTATTAGGCTGCTTTGCACAGGTGACTTATGACAAGCCGATCCAAATTACCGGGAACGATGCACAGCGTACCGTGCAAGGTGTTGGTGAGCCAGAGTCCAATTCCTCTGCGATCACGGTGAACGGAGTTGTTGTTTCAGGAGGTTACACTTGGTGTTCCGCAACTATGTCCTCTGACACGATCTTGCTTGTTGCACTGCCGGACGTGGCTTCACTATCGGACGGGCTTTTGTTACGGTTCCTGTCACCTGTCGATCAGTTCGGGCCGACCTATGTGAAAGGTGCGAACGGCTTGGCCTCGGTCCCTTTGGTCAGGCCTGATGGTCTACCACCCACTAATGGTCAATTGCTTGCTGGCGCTGTTTGTGAAGTGCTCTACGCGAATGGCTACTTCATACTGATGGACCGTACGGAGACGGGCTGCCCTCCTGGTTTTCTGCAAGCGACTGACCGCTTATGTATTGAAGCCGACGTTGTTACTGGCATGTTGTTCCACCCGTCACGGGATCGTTGTGCCAACCTTGGTGGCAAACTATGTAGCTGGGCAGAGTATGTTGTAGGTTGCACAGTGCTCGCTGGGCAATTGCAGGGATTGTTCTCGGAGTGGGAATGGATGGATGATACATCGAACCACGCCCATGGATCAGACCAGGTTGGTCGTCTTACGTGTGGGAGCCAGCGCAACACTGGGTTACTGAGCACATTAACGGCTAACAATCGCTGTTGCTACCACCCGCGATGATGATGCGATCGACCATATTAATGCTGGCCTGTTGCTCGGCAGTCGCTGTGAATGCACAAGTGCGTTCTGATGGCCCATTGATCTTAAATGGGCTTGGCAGCATCGACCGACAACTGAACGGTCTTTCACCGTCACTTACACCCGGAGATGTATTAAGCGCGGAAGTGGAACAAAGCGGCACTCATCGTTTTGTGAATAATACAGCTGGAACCACTTGGCAAATTACGTTGACCACATTCGATACTCCTATCGAAGCAGGTACCCAATTCATGATCACTGCTCCAACGAGCATCAACGGCCCGGTACAGATCCAGGTCGGGGCACAGGGACCTTACCCTTTGTTTTGGAAACCCGGTGAAGCGATTCTTGGTGAGGATATTCCGGATGGCATGATCATATCCGCGGTTTTTGATGGCGCGGTTTTCCAAGTGCTCAATGGTCGCGCGCATAAGCTGCGGGAGTGTCCAACGGGCATGATCGAGATCGGTACTCAGTATTGCATTGATCCCGAGCAACAACCACAAGGAACAACCGATTTCTTTGACGCGGCCAACAATTGTGCGCTAAGCGGAAAGCGCCTGTGTACCTGGGCGGAATTTGCAGCCGCATGCCCGGATGCTGGCATTTTGGGGCTAATAGCAGCAAGCGGGGATTACGAATGGGTGGACGATTCTGCCAACGAGGTGTTGAATGTTCGTGTGGTGCGTTTGTTGACTTGTCAATTCCCGAGCCACCGTAGTTCAACTACCAGTGTGGCACCGTCACGGTGTTGCTATACACGATAGGTCGGTAGGTGCTCTGTACCTTCAAACACCACGTATTCCTCCGATTGCGTTATCGATAGTTGGAGCGTAAGCTTTGGTCCAGTTCGACACCCTGCGGCTTTTCGATCCAGATCACACCAACATTCAGTAATATCCCTGCGTCAGTGATCGGCGCTACTTGTCCAACAGTGAATAGCCATTATACACGAATTACAGCGCCCAAGAGATCTTCTTCTTCTCCGAGGAAGGTTGGGCCGGGAACACGTGTACGCGCTCTTAGTTCAATGACTTGCTGGAGATTCGATCTCAATAAGGATTGCTTGCGGGCGTCGATCCGCTTAAGTTCGCTTGATCGTCGAAACAGTAAAGCTTTGTATCGAGCACGGGCCAGTACCGCTAATTCTTCACTTCCGGTCCGTTCATCAGCCGGATCGGAAAGGTTTCTCACGAAGATGCGACGGTCATACTCCATCCGGTCCGTGAAATAGGAACTCTCCGGACGATCTTCCCGATCATGATGGACATATGTGCCTGGAAGTACCCCGATACGTGAACCATGATAATGCAACCGATTTACGTAATTCTCATCCTCTCCATAGTGATAGAAAACAGGACTGAACCCACCGACGCGCTCCACGCAAGCTCTGGACATCAACCACGCTGCTGCATTAACGTTCGTGGTGGCGTAGATCCCGGTCTTCACCTTGCCTAGAACGAGGTCCGATAAATATCCAGGGCATTGTGCAGGTATCAACGAACGGGAGAAAAAGACATCAAGTGCATCACCGCTGCCGTTCAAATGCATTGGGCTAACGATCCCGAACGATGGATCCTTGTCCAACTCCGTTGCAAGCGCAGCCAATGAACCCGGCACTACCCAAGCATCTTGATTGAGCAAAAAGAAATGGGTGGCACTTCGATCCAAAGCCATTCGAATGGCCACATTGTTCGCCTTGCCGAACCCTAGGTTCGCATGGGCGCGATACACTTCCACAGATGGGAACCCGGCCCGGATACGTTCTACCGTTCCGTCCGTTGATCCATTATCGACGACCAGAACCGTACAGGGAGCATCGGCGGACATTAGTGACGCGAAGCAGCGATCGACCCAATGCGCGCCGTTGTAAGTAACAATTATGGTAAAGATCCGCATGGGTTTTTCAGTGCTTATTCTTGAGCATGATGAAAGACTCTAACTTGTCCGTTGATTCGAAATGCCGTGCGATCCGCTGAACTACCATAGTCAATAACTGCTGGTCAGAAAGGATCCTGGCTTCCCTTTCACGCTTCAAGAACCAGAGGTATTCCAAGTGAAGGTCGCGCAGGAATCGCAGCATGAGATTCTGAAATAGGTAGGTTTCAAGGCGGTCACGATGTTGCATGGTCGTGCTTCTTACTTCGAGGCGCATGGTGATTTCATCTCACTTCAAGCAACGAATGCGGCGAATATAGTGTATTGATGCACCTTGGCTGAAAGACCGATCGTTGCCGATCGTCAGTCCACATTGAAAGAAAGCCTAGTCTCCGAGCAACTCGTTGATCAACGTGCCAATTGAAGGGCAACCGTCTTCTAGGGTGAACAGGCCAAATGCCGATCTCACCTTTTACGAGTAGCGCTTCCGGCGACCCGGATCAGAATAAGCGTTAGCTCCAATTGAAGCGACCTATATTCTTCATTTCTTGAATGTGATCTTCTTGAATAGAAGTCTTAATATGTCACGGCCACTTTTTCGTTTAAGCAAATTTGAATCCTCTGTCGCGTTCTGCTCAATGACCTTGATGTATGTGTTCAACGAACGATCAAACTTGGCCAAAGCGATCATTCTGTGCTCTTCTTTTGTAAGCAAAGACAATACATGAGCTTGATTGACCACAATTGCATGATGCGTTTCTATTTCAGACTTCGATGAAAAAATGCCAACCCCTACTCGATATACGGACATGGCGTCATCCAACCGATGGATAAAACCTTTGGAGGCGCTTATTACATGAAATAAATAATCAGCCATCGGTGCAGAAAACAGCTCAAATGGCAAGTTCTCACGAAAGTTTCTGAATACCACCGTATTCGTGTGCATTAGATTACCGTGTTCCAACAATGCGCTGATCCCAACTGGTCGCTCTTTTATCAGGTCGAATCTAGGCTCGGTGATTGAATCCGGAACCAATTGACCATTCTGTTCCAACATAGCTCGGTGAAAGCAAATGGAATGATCCGGGTTGGCCTCAAGAAAGTCCACTTGTTTCTGGATCTTCAATGGGTCCGTCCAGTAATCATCTCCATCGCAGAGCGCAATGTACTTCCCCTTTGCAGCGTTCAAAGAGTTCAGAAGGTTGTATCGCCCTGTTGGTTTTCCTTGTATGTAGATCACATCTTCCCTGGAACGTAAGAAAAGCCGAATTCGATCCGGATGTTCATCCGCTATCCGCTTACAGACCTCTCTTGTTCCGTCCGTGCTTTCATCTTCACCGATAAGTATCTCGAAAGGAAGATCCGTACGCTGCATCAATGCGCTATTGATGCATTGCTCAATGTATTTTACATGATCATAAGTGGAGATCACTACGCTCAGTAAAGGCTCGGTCATCGAATTTTGTTCCATGGTCATGCTCTTTCAAGTGGAGATCGACAAGGGCTCTTATACATTCCACCATGGTTGTTTTGTCGTGTTTTCTCCGAAGACTCACTGAACGGACATAAGGTTCAGAGGCTTAACAACAATTTGACACCCACAGCAATGAGCACCAATACGAGTATGAAACGCAGTGCAGCGTGCGGCATTCTAGCGGACAACATCGCGCCGATAATGACAGCGGGAATGCTACCCATCATCAGATTGAGCAGCAAGCCCCCTTCTACATGTCCTAAGAACAAATGACCCAACCCAGCAAATATGGCTAAGGGGATCGCATGCACGATGTCCGTAGCGATCAAGCGAGGGGGAGTTAAGCGAAGTGGATAGAGGTAGACCAGGAACACCGCGCCCAGTGCGCCTGCCCCAACGGATGTGAAGGTTACAAGGATCCCCAGAAATGCTCCTGCTGCAACGGTGAGCGGACCTTGCACTGATTTGAATTTCACGCCTTCAGTGGTCCTTTGGCTGCGCCCTATCCCGTGCAGTTGTTTTTGAAAAAGCATGGCTATGGCGGTGACCATTACCGTAATGGCCACTGCTCCTTTTAATGTATTCATGGATGAGCTATCGATCGGATGGTAACGCAACCAGATCAAGCTTAATGTGGAAGCTGTCAACGACCCGGTCCATAATCGTTTCACGACTTGCCAATCGATCAAGCCATGACGTTGATGTACAGGTGTGGCGAACAACTTAGTGATCGCTGCAAACCACAGATCAGTGCCAACAGCTGCCATAGGTGCCATCCCGAATACGAGCAACAAGATCGGGGTCATCAGGGCACCACCGCCAACACCGGTAAGGCCAACAAGAAGACCTACCGTTGCACCAGCAATGATCAACCGCCAATCCAAGAACATTATGACAACGTCTGGATCACGTTCGTTACACAGTCTACCAGTTCCGTGCGCATGGTATGCAGATGTACCTCCGGGGCGAGAGGCGGCTCGTAATCACTATCGACTCCTGTAAAATTCTTCAACTCCCCTCGGCGTGCCTTTGCATATAATCCCTTTACATCACGGCGCTCGCACTCCTCCAACGGTGTATCCACGAACACTTCGACGAATTCTCCTTCCGCGAACAGGTCCCTTGCCATGCGGCGTTCATTACGATAGGGTGAAATAAAACTCACCAGCACGATCAAACCAGCATCGACCATCAACCTGGCCACTTCCGCAACGCGGCGCACGTTCTCTACGCGATCCGCCTCCGTAAATCCAAGATCACGGTTCAACCCGTGGCGCACATTGTCACCATCCAAAATATAGGTGTGTTTGCCTTCGGCATGAAGGCGCTTTTCCAAGAGGTCTGCGATTGTGGATTTTCCTGAACCGGAAAGCCCAGTGAACCAGATACAGCGAGGCTTCTGGTGTTTGATACCGGCACGTGCCGCACGGTCCAGTTCCAACGCCTGCCAATGAATATTGCTCGCCCTTCGCAAGGCGAAATCGATCATTCCGGCTCCAACGGTCTCGAAGGTGAGCTTGTCGATCAGGATAAAACTACCCAGGATCCTATTGGTTCCATACGGTTCGAAAACGAGTGGGCTGCTTGTTGAAATATCTACCGTTGCGATCTCGTTGAGCTCCAGCGTTTTTGCTGCCAAATGCCCGCCCGTATTTACGTCCTCACGGTACTTGATGCCGGTTATGGTCGCAGTCACCTCCCTGCACGCTTGCTTCATTAGATACTGCCGTCCGGGTGACATTGCATGTTCACCCATCCACAACAACCGTGCTTCGAACTGATCGGCAACTTCAGCGGGTGCCTCATCAGCAACAAGTACATCGCCCCTACTTGCATCAACCTCCTCATTCAACGTAATGGTCACCGAGGTCTGAAGATCTGCCATTTCAACTTCATCGAAGCCGACATGGACCGCTTTCACAGATGCTCGCACACCAGAGGGTAAAACCCGGACCTTATTACCAGGCCGAACCGTTCCTTCGGCGATCCGGCCACTGAACCCGCGAAAATCCAAATTCGGTCTGTTCACATATTGCACCGGCATCCGGAATGCTTCACGCTCTGCTGATCGCTTGGCATCCACTGTTTCCAAATAACCGATCAAGCTCGGTCCGTCGTACCACGAAAGACGCTCCGTGCGCTCTACCACATTATCACCATCCAGGCCAGAGAGCGGAATGGCCTGCATTCCATCGAAACCCAGATCCTTGGCAAATGCCTTGTAGTCCGCAACTATTCCATCGAAGGCGTTCTGATTGAACTCCACCAGATCCATTTTATTAACGGCAAGCACGACATGCTTGATGCCCATCATGGCCGCAATACGGCTATGGCGCCGGGTCTGTACGAGGACACCTTTGCGCGCGTCGATCAGGATCACAGCAACATCCGCAGTGGATGCGCCGGTGGCCATGTTGCGCGTGTACTGTTCATGTCCGGGTGTATCCGCTACAATGAACCGCCGCTTTTCCGTGGCAAAGAACCGATAGGCTACATCGATCGTAATTCCTTGCTCGCGCTCGGCCTGTAAACCGTCCACAAGTAACGCCATGTCCATCTTCTCACCTTGGGTTCCGTATCGGCGAGAATCGCTCTCGAGCGATTGTAGTTGATCGTCAAAAATATTCTTGCTTTCGTAGAGTAACCTCCCGATCAATGTGCTCTTACCATCATCCACACTTCCGCATGTGATGAAGCGCAACGTTTCCTTGTTCGCCTGTTCTCTTACGAACTCGAGGACATCCTTTTCGTGTGCCTTTTCCATCAGAAATACCCCTCTTGTTTCTTGCGCTCCATGGAACCGGGTTCGTCCACATCGATCATTCTACCCTGCCGTTCCGAGCTACGGGCATTCAGCGTCTCGGCGATCACGGCTTCCAAGGTATCGGCATCCGACTCTACCGCTGCTGTTAGCGGCCAGCACCCCAACGTCCGGAACCGAACTCGCTTGATCACTGCCTTTTCTCCTTCCTTGAACGGGAAACGATCATCATCAACCATGATCCATTGACCATCCCGTGCAACAACTGGCCGGTCTGCTGCCAAATACAGGGGAACGATGGGTATGTTCTCTTGCAGGATGTAGTTCCAAATATCCTGTTCGGTCCAATTGCTGATCGGGAACACTCGGATCGATTCATTGGGCTGTATCCGCGTATTGTATAGGTTCCATAATTCCGGACGCTGGGCTTTTGGATCCCAACGGTGACCCGCACTGCGGAAGGAAAAGACCCGTTCTTTGGCTCTGCTCTTTTCCTCATCACGCCGCGCACCACCAAAGACCACATCGAATTTATGCATGTCCAAAGCCTGCTTGAGGCCTTGGGTCTTCATAACATCGGTGTGGTAACTACTCCCATGTGTGAACGGGCCAACTCCGTCGGCCTTCCCTTCCGGGTTGGTATGTGAGATGAGCTTCATACCGCTTTCTTTGACCATGCGCTCCCGGTGCGTATACATGGACTTGAACTTCCAGCCTGTATCTACGTGCAACAACGGGAATGGAGGCGGCGCAGGATAGAACGCCTTACGCGCCAAATGCAGCATTACCGATGAATCCTTGCCCACGGAATACATCATGACCGGGTTGCGCGCCGTGGCTACTGCTTCACGGATGATCTCGATGGACTCGGACTCTAGTTGTTTCATAACACTGAACTTCGCCTTGTAACTTCACTAACAACCCTAAGAATTGCGCCGTATCGCGCTTAAAAAGAGGGGCACAAAAGTATACTTCCTATTATCAAAGAACCAGTGTTGTCAAGTAAATTAGATGCTTCTGATCGATCCTGGACTGTTTTGTAGGCTTACAACCGACCATCAGCCTACGGAACGCTCACGGCATATAACGGCCGCTTTGCGTCCCGCTTCATGTTGCTAGAGTATCACAACAATCCGGTATACCGAAAATTTGCTCTTCCTTATGGCCAAGTGTGTTGAATGTAGCCCTTGACAGGCCAACGCACTTCTTAACACCACAGGGCCAAAAGAGCGTTACCTCCAGTTATGAACGGGCGAACTACCTTGAAGCCTACATCAGCACCTCGGCAATGCCGGTGGCTCCCTTGAAACAGATCACCAGTGTGTCCAACATATCGGCCTCGATGCAAACCAATGGGAAGGAATCATAGCATTACATCCAATTAGGTAGCGATCATTAAATGATCAATCCTACATCCATTTGATCCCGATCAGAATTAGCATTCGCTCCGAATGAACCGACCTGTAATATTCATTTTTTGGATGTGATCTTCTTGAATAGAAGTCTTAACAAGTCACGGCCACTTTTTCGCTTGAGCAAATTTGCATCCTCGATCGCGTACTTCTCAATGACCTTGATGTAGGTGTTCAACGAACGTTCAAACTTGGCCAAAGCGATCTTTCTGTGCTCCTCTTTTGTAAGCAATGACAATACATGAGCTTGATTGACCACAATTGCATGATGTGTGTCCATTTCAGACTTCGTGGAAAAGATCCCGACCCCAACACGATAAACCGACATCACATCATCCAAACGATGGATGTAACCGTTCGAAGCGTTTACAACATGAAGCATATAATCGCCGATGGCTGCGGACATGAATTCTACCGGATACGGGCGTTGACCATTCCTGAACACCACGGTATTCGTATGCATGATATTCCCGTGTTCCAATAATGAACTGATACTAATAGGCCGCTCTGTGACACGATCGAACCTGGGTTCTGTTATCGAATCAGAGATCAGCTCGCCGTTCCGGTCAAGCATCGCCGGGTGAAAGCAGATCGCATAGTCAGGGTTGGCTTCTAAGAAATCAACCTGTTTTTGAAGTTTCAAAGGATCCGTCCAGTAATCATCTCCTTCACAAAGCGCTATGTACTTACCCTTAGCGTTCGCTAGTAATGACAGTAGGTTTGCACGGCCGGTAGGTTTGCCCTGTATATGAATAACATCCTTACGTTCCTGCAGGAATAGCCGAATATGGCCCGGGTGCTCTGCCGCTAAACGTTGGCAAATTTCTCTTGTACCATCAGTGCTTTCATCTTCTCCGACAAGCAATTCATATGTGAATTGTGTTCGTTGAGCGAGTATGCTATTTATACTCGATTCAATGAACTTAACATGCTGGTAAGTGGGCATGATCACGCTGACCATGGGAAGATTCAAGGACTTATTCATCAAGGGCAATTCACTGTTGAGATAATCAGTGGAGCGAGGCTGTGAGCTTAATGATATTCCATCGCTCTGTAACCTGTCCGATAAGCATTCTATGTTGTCGCGTCACTGACCTATGATCATTGCCCAAGTGCATTACGCAGCGACGCTTTCAATTCCCGCCCTTTTGCAGAACAAGAAATATAGAATCGCTGTAGGTGACATTCTCACCCTTCTCCGCCAATCCTTGAAGCCCAATGATGTGCTCCTTTTTAAGCACATTGGACTTCAATAGCCCGTTAAGCTGAAAATCGGCAAGGATCTTCATTACTATGCCTTGCTCTTTAACGACCTTGAACCCTGCCTCCTTTACCTCACTCCTTAACGAATCTGCTGTGTAAGTCCTTCTGTGACCGTGTTTGTGGTCATTCTCCGTCAATGCGGACAATGATGAGACCAGACCCATTTCCAATGCCAACCTACGCGACAATGCCAAGGAGTTCGGGACCGTAATGAACAGTAAGCTCTTGTCATGCATCATGCTCTTAATATTGGCCAGGATCGAGGATGTATCGTAAACATGCTCCATGATATAATTGCATGAAAGAAAATCGTAGGTACGCCCAACCGTTCCATGATCGAAATCCTCGAACAAGGCACAATGGTAGTTGATATTGCTGCCGCTGTCATTGGCTTTCAATCTTTCAATAAAGATCGTTGAGCCATCCACTACATCCAGTTGAGATAATGCCGAGGATAATCGTTTTGTTTCATACCCATTGGCACAACCGAACTGTAGTCCTGTTCCTTCTGTTCCATTGATGTGACCTAACATCAAGTTAACAATGATCTCCTTCTTGATCTCGCTGTATGGTGAGCTATCGGTATAGTCTTGCACCAGACCATTGAGGAACTCGCGTTCTTTCTCTGGATCGAAATTCTTGTTCATTGTCGTAGATATATTAAACGTAGTTCCATTGAACCCATGGGGCCTAGATGCTGGTCACCGTTTCGCTTTGCACAACCAAAGTGGCCTCTGATAAAATTCACTCCACACATCCGCACCGTAGCGTTCCTCCAGCCACTTTTGGGTACCCTTCTCTCCTTTTATCTCATGAAGTGAATAGACGTCGTACGCAATGGGCAGGTCTTTGTCCCCTTTCTTGGCGAGTGCAACACCTTCGATCTCCCAGCCTGCACCGTCCATCAGATCAAGTGTGAAAGCGATCTTGCCAGCCTGATCATCCCGACCTACAAGTGGTAATGTCTTATCACCACCCCAATTGTAGCCCATTTGAAAGATCATTCGGTCTACAGAGCTTCCAAACATTTTCAAGTACTTCTTTCCGTATTGCATGAACGCTTCACGGTCCGGCACTAACTCCTTGTCGAAATCATGACCGGCATGATGTAGAATATTCAAATGTAGAGCACAATCGAACTTACCAAAATCGCCAATGTGTTCCATATTAGCGGAACGGTCGGTTACTCGGAACTCGTTGTACCCTCCTACTTTTGCCAATAGCTCAATGATCCGTGCATGGGTCTTGTTCAGTTCACATGCTGTAATCTGGGAACCTTCTATGTCATCTGCTATGGACAACGAAAAATAGCCCGTGTTGGCGCCAATATCAAGCACCGAGTTACACTTGTTCTTTGCCAAATAACCTTTGATAACTGGATAACGAGTTCTATCGCCACGCCATTCTTCATTCACCTCGAACTGCATTTCTAATGCGGTGGCCAACTTGTCCGGTAGGGTTTGATATTGCCCGTGCTTGCTGGCCCTTTCATACAGCTCGTTCAGTTGTTCCTTGATCTCTTTTGTTGCTTGCATCATTCCGTTATCGTTGGATCCTGTTGATCATTTTCGTTTAAGGTCCGCCCAGAAGCAGGACCATGAATCTCGTCTTGCATAAACATCGTTCCAGATGGCACGAGTAAATTGCGATGCTACCTTCGCTTTATTGACATGCGTATCCAACCCCTTGCCACTACGGATCGCTTGGGAAATGCCGCCGGTCCAACAATAGTTTGATCCATTAGGACCTCGCGAAGGTAGGTCAACTGGATGCCCGTGGTCCGTCAGAAATGTCTCGAACAGGCCCATGCCTCCATCCATGGTCAATTGGAATGGCCCCCAGCATCTGGGATTCGCCTCAATCGATATCGCATCCCCGGCCAACGTTCGTCTGATCTCCACCATGATGAACCCTCGGTAATCGACCTGTTTTAGTTGGTCAATAAATCGTTGAGGCACATCTTGTTCCGGATACGGTTCTGCTCGTGCCAATACAATGGACTTACCAAGCCCTTGTTGCAAATAATTTCGCTGCGCTCCTTGCGCAACAGGTCCGTTCTTGGGGAAATAGAACAGCAGATACCAGCTTTCACCTAATACGAACTCTTCTAAATAATACTCCTCCTGATCTGAGTTGAGAAGGAAACGTTCACGATCTTCTTCACTGCGCACAAGATGTGGATACAATATCTTACCAGACCGCGATAAATTGGTTCTTGGCTTGGCTACGAATGGTAATGTGGCATCTTGCCCACTTACTTTGTCCAAGATCCGAGGAGGTGGTACCCCAATATTCTCGCAGAAACTTCTGAATGAAGACTTTTCGGATAATTCACCATACAAACTTTGAGCGCACGTGCCGACCGAAACCTCAATAGCAGCCAATTCATGATGCCATGTGAAAATTTTCAGGTTTACGTACTCTGACGTAGGGCATATTACCCAAGGTCGTTCTCCTGTTCTTGAATTACCTTCCGCAACAGCACGCTTAATTTGCTCCAAGGTCAGTTCCTCCGTGTTCCTCTCAATATAATAGTGATCTGCATAGCGGCTGCGACGAAGTAGATCATCACTATTGCGACCAATGAGTCCATAAGGGACCTGATATTGCTCGAACCCTCGGCAAAGCGCCAAAAGAGCACGATCATTAGTACCGCCGAATAATAGAAAACCAGGACTCCTCATTCCATTAGGTAGTGCCTATTTACCAATTAGACAGTATGGAAAGTTCGTAAACCACGCATGCCCTGTCCCCGTAAGAGTTAGAATTATGCCTTGTCATTGAGATCAAATTCCACGATGACCTCCACCATCCTGTCCACATCAACATCTGCAAGGTCCGAATACAATGGCAAACACATCACTCGATCAGAAACATTCTCCGAATTGAGCATAACAGGAGCGGATAAATAGGGCAGTTTGTTCAGCGATGGATAAAAATAACGTCTGGCAAAAACTCCTTCTTTCGTTAGGCGGTCCATGAGGGCTTCACGTTGTTCACGACTCTTACATATGACCGGAAAATATGCGTAGTTATATCCCGTTCCGTTTGGGATCTTAGGTAGAACCAATGCTGTGCCAGCTAACCCATG
>Ga0209063_1000197_pt1 | contig 59558 bp, 59 predicted proteins | sample KloWWTmeKNB19Kit_FD_187177 | JGI IMG/M metagenome (GOLD analysis project Ga0209063, IMG submission 187177) | Active sludge microbial communities from Klosterneuburg, Austria, studying microevolution and ecology of nitrifiers - Klosterneuburg... | ecosystem: Engineered > WWTP > Aerobic digester >... | reverse complement strand
CAAACCAGATGGTATAATTATACAACCATGTATATCCTTTTGCAAAGAGTTTTCGATGGCTGATACAATGAAGCATTAAACCAAACCTTCCTTTAAAATACATTTGGGAAATATAGAAATAAGGAATGTATAAAAGCCACCAATACCAACCTTGTAATAAAGGAGTATATAATATGACTGCAGCAGGAATTACAAAAATATGAATGGCTGTAAGCAAATGAATAAAAGGTAAATCTCTTTTATCATTTATATATTTAAGCCAGAATTTTTCGTAACGGGTAAACTTTTCTGGCTCGGTATAAATTGGATCAGTAAGAGTAGTCAGTGCCTTCATGTAGAGTTTTAATATGCTTTAGTCCGGCTATTCTTATTTAGTTTTGTTTTCTACTACACCGGTTTATTTCGAACGCCGTGAAATTAAGCTATTCCTGCTTATAAATGCCTGAGATTAATCATTTCAAAAGCTTAAACGATTGTATATCAGCATCTGCTGCCGTTTATTCGCTTTCAGGTAAATCAGGTCTTCTTGCTTTCGTTCGTTGAAGTGATTGTTCATGACGCCATTCTTCAATTTTTTTATGGTCGCCGCTCATTAAGATATCCGGTACTTTCCATCCACGAAAATCAACGGGCCGTGTATAAACTGGTGGTGCTAAAAGATTATCTTGAAATGAATCTGTCAACGCAGAAGTTTCATCGTTTAAAACACCGGGTAATAATCGTCCGATAGCATCTACTAAAATAGCTGCAGGCAATTCGCCTCCACTTAATACATAATCGCCAATCGAAATTTCCTTAGTTACAAAGTGTTCTCTGATTCTTTCGTCAATTCCTTTATAATGTCCGCAAATCAAAAGAAGGTTTTCTTTTAGCGATAAACTGTTCGCCATTTTCTGATTGAAAATTTCTCCATCTGGTGTTAGAAAAATAATCTCGTCATACTTTCTTTGCTTAGAAAGTTCTTCAATGGCTTTTGTTAATGGCTCACACATCATCACCATTCCGGCACCGCCGCCATATTGATAATCATCTACCATACCATATTCATTTACCGCCCATTTACGAAGCTGATGCACCTTTACGGTAAGTAATCCTTTTTCCTGAGCTCTTTTCATTATGCTATGTTGAAAAGGGCTTTCTAATAATTCAGGAATAACTGTAAGAATATCAATATGCATTTAGCAAAGATAGAGAAGTGATGATTTGGACGATACTTATAAAAGAAGAACCCCCGGGGAACCGGGGGTTCGGCATTGAAACAAAAACCAACAAATAACTCACTTTCGTGAGAAAAATATATTTATTTTTTATAAAAATAAAAGACAGGAATGATTGATTTGTTGATGTAAGTCATATAGACTGCTGAAAGAAGTCACAACGGTTAGTTCGGATGACATTCGACTGCTAAACCCGGAGACATTGGTAATTCAGGACTAATAAAAGGGATGCCCAAATTCATACCTCTTAGAATAAGAATAATTCCCATTATAGAAATAAATACCGGAACCAGCGACCTGAAATATCTTCTCCATACCGGATTGATCATTTGACCAGCGTAGCCAACCAGCATCATTGTAGGTAAAGTACCAGCACCAAACATTGCCATAAAGCTTACACTTTCTGTGATACTTGAAAAAGACATAGTGGCTGCAATAGCAATATAGACCATGCCGCAGGGTAACAAGCCATTGGCCATTCCCAAAAGGAAAAATCCAATAGAATTATTGGCTGATTTTAATAATTTAGCTACCAAATGCTGAACAGCATTGTAAACCTGGTTAAGAAACGAAAAATGAATTGTTCTTTTACGGATAAAATATAATAGAGCTATTGAAAGGACAAAAAGACCCATTACAATTGAAAACGATTGCTGGTATCCTGATATGTATATTCTCCTTCCTGCTAATCCAAATATCAATCCAATAGTTGAATATGTTACAATCCTTCCAAATTGATAAAGTAGCAATGAAATAAATTTTCGAATTTTTGATAAGTGATGTATTGGTAATGCAAGACTTAACGGGCCACACATGCCAACACAGTGAAGACTTCCTGCGGCACCCAACGTAAAACCTGATATGAGAACTGGTAATAACATTACAATACAGTTAGTTTTTTTTCGCTGTAATAGTTTTTAGAATCATCATTCCAATTAACCTTCACAGTATATTCTCCAGGAGTTACTTGGTTTATCGAAAATATTTGTGAAGCATTGTTATCGGTTTGCAGCATTATTTTTTTATCTTTCTTTTCATCATAGGCACAATAAAACCATATTTCTCCCGATAATGTTTTATTCTTCATTTCATCCGGAAGTTGCAAGAGAATTCCTTTATCTGTTTGCACTAATTGTATTGAATTTGATAGTTGCCCAGCCTGTCTTGTGCCATCAATAACCTGTTGGTAGTTTATTTCCTGTTTATAATAATCTTTTTCAACTAATTCAAAGTTGGTTGTAACTGATTTATATACCAGAAAGGTCATGCCTAAAGCAAAAACAATAAAAGTGATCAGTAATTTGTTGCCCCAGTTCATATTCCTATTGTCTTAATTATTACGAGTGAATGGTCCTGTAAAATTTGTATTCAGTTCTGTTATCTTTTTATCTCCGCTGTACAATCCAATACCTATTTTTATTTTTCTTTTTGTAACAAATTTTCTTGGTAAAACCACAAAGAATGAACCTGTTGCCTGATCTTCCTGTTTCAGATGAATAGCAGAGGCACCAACTAATTCTATCTTTCCTTCATTTAGAGCATCTCCTTCCAGCCTTAAAGTTACAGGCATATCTTTTATGGTTTTATTGATGACTTTGATATTAAATAAATTGGAAAGACTATCAGTACCTCTTTCCTGGTAGGTAAGACCTTTTGTTCGAAGGATGGTGCCATCAATATCTTTCCGGCTTAATAATAATAGTGTAAGAATGCCAGACAGAATAATAAGCAGTAAGGTGTAGAATTTCATTCTACCAGTAAAACGTAATTTTTTTCCTTCCGAAATTCCATTTTCGGATGCGTAACGAATTAAACCTTTTGGCCTTTGGACGGCTGTCATCATTTTATCGCAAGCATCAATACAGGCCGTACAACCAACACATTCCATTTGAGTGCCATTACGTATATCAATCCCTGTGGGGCACACTTTTACACACTGGAAGCAATCAATACAATCACCTGTATTTATTTCAGCAGCCACATTTTTTTTAAATTTTTCTCTTGGTTCACCTCTTTTATAATCATACGCAACTATCATAGAGTTTCTGTCGAGTAATACACTTTGTAATCTTCCGTAAGGACAAACCACGGTGCATACTTGCTCCCTGAAAGAAGCATAAACCCCATAAAAAATGCCGGCAAATAATAAAAGAGAAAGAAAGCCAACCATGTGTTCGCTTACCGGTTCGCTTATTATTTTTTTTAATTCATCAATACCAATAATATAAGCTAGAAAAAAGTTGGCAATAATAAAAGCAAGGATAAAGAATACGGTATGTTTAGTTGCCTTCTTTCTTATCTTTTCTGCTGTCCACGGAGATTTTTTTAATAATTTTTGTTTAGCCGCATCTCCTTCTATCAGGTATTCTACTTTCCTGAAAAGCATTTCCATAAAAATGGTTTGTGGGCATACCCATCCGCAAAATAATCTTCCGAATGCAGCTGTAAAAAGAACAATGAAAATTATGAAAGTGACCATGGTGAGTCCAAAGATGAAAAAATCTTGTGGCCAGAATATTTTTCCAAAAATGATGAATTTTGACTCTGGTATATTAAAAAGAAATAAAGGTCTTCCGTTTAATTTTATAAAAGGTATCGCAATAAATAAGGCAAAAAACCCCAGACTGACCAACGTACGGATATTGTAAAATTTTCCTTTTGGTTTTTGTGCAAATACCCATTTCCGTTTTCCTTTTTCATCAACAGTTGCTAATCTGTCACGGAAAGATTCGGTTTGTTCATCATTTGGTTTTGTTTCAATCATAACAATCTTCTTTTCAAAGGATCTACTTTATTTTACTACTGTTGAAGTAGAGTCTTTAACTGGTGTATCTGATGCTTCTTTATAAAGTTCTCCTTGTGGTTCTTTGGGATTAGCGGGTTTGCTACCTTTTAAAGATTTAACATAACCCACAAGTTGTGCAATTTGCTTGGCCGATAGATCATCCTTCCAACTTCTCATTCCTTTAGTGGTTCCATATTTAATTGTTTTAAAGATATCTTTTACATTTCCGCCATACAACCAATAATCATCAGTTAAATTGGGCCCTACTGCATTTCCTCCACCATCAGCATTATGACAGGCAGGGCATTTAGAAGGATCCATAAATATTGCTTTTCCTGCTGCAATATCAGCTTCGTCGGTAAGTAAGGTAACTGTATTTTCATCTACCGATTCTCCTTTTGATTTAAGGTATTTCTGTATGTTTATTTCAGCCTTAGCTACAGACCTTTCATATTCCTGTATGCCAGTAGGGCCTGTATGTGATACCTGAAACCTCCATAGGTATACAACGGCAAAGATGATGGTAAGGTAAAATCCATATAGCCACCATGGCGGAAGTTTGTTATCTAACTCCCGTATGCCATCATAGTCATGTCCTAAATCAAGTTCTGCTTCTTCTTTAATGGGACGAAGCTTATTGATTTTAGCCCACCAACTTAATTTATTTGCTTTTTGTTTTTCTACTTCCGCAACTTCTGCTTCCGTAACTAATTTCTGCGTTTCCTTTTTTAATAAAAGTTTTATATTGATTAGTAATGTAAGTATGATAATTAATTCAATAAATAAAACAGCTATCATTATATAAAAGGTAGAAGCTGGCATACCACCCATTTCAGTTGAAGTTGTTTGAATTACTTTGGCCGTTTCATTTTGGGCAAATACTCCTTGAGAAAATAAAAGAGTTAATAAAATTAAGCCGGTTATAATGCCTGATTTATTTTCACTTTTTCTTTTTTTCGCATTAATATCAGCCGCACCAATCAGAATGTTCCCAAGTATTCCAATAACGATCAATAATAGCACCATTAGTGCAAGAAGTGAAAGTGCTAAGGCATTATTGAAAATAGAAGGCGCCGGCGGACCTTCAGCCCAGGCTGGCTGTAGTGCTAATACTAAGAATGTGATTACAAAACTGGCTATATATTTAAATTTGTTTCGCATAAGAATAATCATTGTTGAGTTGGTAAATTATCATTGTCCAATGGTATGCGGCTGACTTCATTAAAATCTTTTTTCTTTGTTTTAAAAACCCATACTAGCATTCCTATAAAGAATAAAAAAAAGACTAAAAGGGATAGAAGCCCCAAAATATCTACACCGCTTACCTTTTCTATATAGTTAATGAACTTCATACTAATTATTTTTTTCTTGTTTTAAAATTGGCTTTGGTTCATTTTCTATATCACGGCCAAGTCGTTGTAGGTAAGCGATAACGGCAATAATCTCTGCATCAGGTGCTGTTTCTATTTTTTCTTTTTTCAGATTAGCAGCTATTGACTCAGCTTGTTTCATTAAATCCACATTAGCCAGTTTATCATATCCATCAGGATAAGGGACACCCAATGTTTTCATTGCTCTTATTTTGGCAGGAGTGGAACTAATATCCAATTTATTATCCAGCAACCATATATACCTTGGCATAATGGAGCCAGGAGAAGTTGAAGTAGGATCATACATATGATTGAAATGCCAGGAGTCGGGTCTTCTATTTTTATCGGATCCTTCTCTTGCCAAATCGGGTCCAGTACGTTTACTTCCCCACTGGAATGGATGGTCATATACAAATTCTCCAGCCTTGGAATACTCACCATATCGGGCCACTTCATCTCTGAAAGGCCTTATCATTTGTGAGTGACAGGTATGACAACCTTCTCTTACATAAATATCTCTTCCTTGCAACTCCAGTGGTGTGTATGGTTTTACACTGGCAATTGTTGGCACATTAGACTTTACAAGAAAAGTAGGAATCATTTGCACCAAACCACCGATGGCGACTACGATTAGACTCATTACTAACATTGTAACGGGTTTTCTTTCAATTATCCTGTGCCAGTATTCTTTTTTCTTGGTTTCATTTTTAACTAGCGGAGCAGCTTCTGCAGCTTCATTTGCAATAAATTTACCCTGCTTCATAGTTTTATAAAGATTATAAACCATGACTAACGCACCAATCAGGTACAAAGAACCACCAATACTACGGGCTATGTACATCGGGCGGATGTTGGTAACAGTTTGCAGAAAGTCGAATTTCAATTGTCCTTCCGGAGTAAATTGTTTCCACATAATGCTTTGTTCAAAACCTGCCCAATACAATGGAACTGCATAAATGATGATGCCTATTGTTCCCAACCAGAAGTGATTAGTAGCCAATTTTTTTGAATATAAACTGGTGCCCCACATTTTGGGAATCATATAATAAAGAATTGCGAATGCCATAAACCCATTCCAGCCCAATCCTCCGATATGCACATGGGCAATAATCCAGTCGCTGAAATGCGCTACAGCATTTACACTTTTCAAACTCATTAAAGGGCCTTCTAATGTACTCATACCATAACAGGTAATAGCTACTACCATAAATTTCAAAACAGGGTCTTCCCGTACTTTATCCCAGGCGCCACGGAGTGTAAATAGTCCATTCAACATTCCACCCCAACTAGGTGCAATCAACATAATGGAAAACACAACTCCGAGTGATTGTGCCCAATCAGGTAAAGATGTGTACAATAAATGGTGAGGTCCTGCCCAGATATAAAGAAATATTAATGCCCAGAAGTGAATGATAGAAAGTCGATATGAGTAAACCGGTCTGTTTGCAGCTTTAGGAAGGAAGTAGTACATCAATCCTAAAACAGGTGTAGTTAGAAAAAAGGCGACGGCATTATGTCCATACCACCATTGCACCAGTGCATCCTGCACACCTGCATACCAGCTATAACTTCCGGTTAATGAGTACGGCAACTCAATTGAACGTACAATATGTAACATTGCTACCGTTACCCATGTAGCGATATAAAACCAAATAGCTACGTATAAATGTTTTTCTCTTCTTTTTAGAATTGTACCAAACATATTGATGCCGAAGATTACCCAGACCAATGTAATGGCGATGTCTATTGGCCAAATTAATTCTGCATATTCGCCACTATTATTAAGACCTAATGGCAAAGTGATTGCAGCGGAAAGAATAATTAACTGCCAGCCCCAAAAATGAATCCAGCCCAGTCGATCACTAAACATCCTTGTTTTGCAAAGACGTTGAAGCGAATAATAAACACCTGCAAATGTGGCATTGCCTACAAATGCAAAAATGATTGCATTGGTATGCAATGGTCTTAATCGGCCAAAAGTTGTAGGTGCAAAATTAAAACTGCTTGCAGGATAGTAAAACTGAATAGCCACCCACAGGCCTACAAGCATACCTACTATTCCGAAGATGACGGTTGCAAATCCAAACGCCTTTACAATCTTATTGTCATAGTAGAATTTTTCAACTTGCATGCCTTGATTTGTTTCTTGCATAACTGAGTTTATTTATTTGTTTTGGTTGAAGAAGCCGGTTTGTCATCAAAAAGAATGCGGGAAGAAGGAGAGTAGTCGTCCTCAAACTGTCCGGACTTAACGCCCCACAGAAAGGCAACTAAAAAAATAGCTGCTACTGAAATGCTGATAATCAGTAGAATAATAATTACACTCATTCAATATTAATATTGGTGCAAAAGTATTTTTGACTCAATCGGTATAGCCTAAGTATTATCAGCAAAAAAACTGATTTTTATCATCTTTAAGGAATTATTTTCTACTAGCTTAAAGTTTCAGCCATTTGGCCATCAGGCTACTACTTCCAAAAGTGATTAGCACAATACTTAGTGAGCTGAGTGGCATTAAAATAGCCGCAATTAAAGGAGATAGTGAACCTTGAACTGCAAAAAACAGCCCGATAATATTATAAACTATAGATAAAACGAAACTTGCTATGACAATATTTCTGTTGGCAAGACAAAGTGCTATGAATTGGGGAAGTCTGGAAAGTTGTTTCGCCTCAATAATTGCATCACTGGAAGGAGTGAAATTATTAGTTTGCTCTGCCACTGCAATTCCGATATCACTTTGTTTTAGAGCTCCGGCATCATTCAAGCCATCTCCAATCATCATTACTACATTAGATTGCTCTTGCAAATGTTTTATATAATGAAGTTTATCTTCTGGTTTTTGATGAAAAAGCAGTGTCGTTTTATTGCCTAACAGTTTTTGTAAATTTACTTTTTCGGATTCATTATCACCTGAAATAACAGAAAGGGTATAGCTGCCTTTCAGTTGTTTAATTAGTGCCGGTATTTCTTCTCTGTAGTGGTTATTAAATATGTAATAGCCATAGAACTTATTCTCTATACTGACAAAGATTTTGGTTCCAAACTGATTTTTATTGTTTCCTGTTACAAACTGATAAGATCCCAACTTGATTAAATATTCACTTACAATACCTTCAATTCCTTGCCCTATTGTTTCTTTAAACCCGGCAACTTGAATGTTCTTTTCTTTCAAAAGATGTTTTGCCAATGCCTTACTCAATGGATGTGAAGAACAAACTGCCAACGCTGCAATTTGATTCTCTTGGGTGGCGGTTAGTTTTTCTCCTTCATAAGAAATATTTTGTTGTTGAGTTGTAGTTAGTGTTCCTGTTTTATCAAAAACTATGTTTCTGACTTTCGCAATTTCTTCAATTGTTTCTGCATTCTTTAAAAAAAATTGATTTTTACTAAGTATTCTTAAAATGTTTCCGTTTGTAAATGAATTTGACAATAGTAATGCACAAGGGCATGCAATAATAAATACTGCAGTTACAGCTGTCCACATTTTTAACGGATCATTTATTTGCCAATAAACGGCTGTTGCTATTGCAATGGTTAATACAATATAAGTAAAATACCGACTTAGCAGATGAACAAATGAAGTTGTATGTACTGTATCCCCTTTTTTAAACTCATCTCTGTTCCAAAGTTTGGTTAAATAGCTTTGTGCAACTTCTTTTACAACAAGGAGTTCAATGTTTCCTTCTGTTTGTTTGCCACCCGCATAAATTAATTCGCCTACTTCTTTTAAAACGGGTAATGATTCACCTGTTACAAAGCTATAATCAATAAAAGCTTTGCCTTTTGTAAGAATACCATCCGCAGGAATCAGTTCTTCATTATGTATTAGTAACGTATTACCTGGTTTTATTTCAGGTAAGATTGTCGGTACTTCTTTTTCTTCTTTTAATACGGAAATTGCAATTGGGAAATAGGAGGTATAATCTCTTTCAAAGGAAAGCTGCCGATAAGTTTTGTCTTGAACAATGCGACCAGCAAGCATAAAGAAAACAATACCTGTCATTGAATCGAAATAGCCGCCTCCTGTACCGCTAATAACTTCATAAGCACTACGGATAAATGTAATAATAATTGCCAAAGCAATTGGCGTATCAATATTTAAAAATTTATGTTTCAGGCTTTTCCAAGAAGATGTATAAAAAGGAAGTGCAGAAAATAATAAAACAGGAATAGCTAAGCCAAAGTTCATCCAGCGAAAAATGCTTCGAAGTCCTGTGTCGCTTGCATCTATGCCAAGATATTCGGGAAAGCTCATCAACATGATATTGCCAAAACAAAAACCAGCAACTCCCAATTGATAAACCATACTTTTATTTATAGCGGGTCTTTTTTGTTTCAGATCATTCAAACTGATATAAGGTTCATAACCAATGCTAGTCAACGTTTCTGTTACTTTTCGTAAGCTTGTAGCAGGAGTAAGCAATGCAATATCAACTTCTTTCCGAGTAAAATTTACCTTGCTCGAAACAATACCAGGATTAATCCGGTACAGATTTTCTAATAAATACAAACAGGAGCTGCAATGCATTTGAGGCAGATAGTATGTCACATGTATCTGTTCCTCATCGCTAAAACTTATTATTTGATTTTGAATCTTTTTGTCATCGAGAAAAGCAAACTTATCTTTTCTCACTTTTATCTGCTGACTGATACCTGGATTTTTATTGAGATTATAGTAATCGCATAAATCAGTTTCATTCAAAATCTGGAATACCATCTTGCATCCTTCACAGCAAAATATTTTATCTGCAGAATTAATTTTATTATTAATGCATTTTTCGCCGCAGTGATAACAATTTAATTCCTGTATAGTAGAAGTTTTTTGCATTTGTATCCCTGTAAAAGTAGCTAAAGTATAGTCAGTTAAAAAAGTTGCGTATGATCAGTTTCAATTCGATGGCTGATTAAAATCAATAAAAATAAAAGCTGTCATTTTATAGACAGCTTGATAGGTAAGTTTTTAGAGATGCCCTTAATTTAGTTTAGCGATATATTTATTTGACTTCCAAACATTTTTAAGGCTTTTGGAAAAAGAATATTATTCTCCAGATGTACATGACGATGAAGGTCCAGTTCAAAAGCTTGTAATGATGCAAAACTTAACTGATAGGTAGTACATGCATCGGCTGGTGGGTTATAGTTATTAGTTAAATTCCTGATCTCTGCCAGCATGGAACCAGCATGATCATGTTCTTCTTCCATCATATTAATCGGAGATTGTAGGTAGCTGCTACTAACTACAACCTTTTTTCCTTCCTGAATTTGATTTTCTATATCTTTTATTCTGGGAAAAAGTACCATCTCTTCTTTCTGCATATGAAATTCCATTTCTTCTTTGACTGCTCCAAAAATTTGGAATACTTTATTCATTTCGGGATGACGATCGCCATGCTTGCTGGCTACTTTTTGCAAATATCCGAGTAAAGCCGGCATTTCATTTTTTACATAGTTGTGATGGGTTGATACGATATGTTCGGATAATTGAGCCAATGATAGCTCATTATAATTCGTCTTTGAGCCGTTTGTCTCACCAACCTTTTCTAATTGTTCAATTACTTCCTCTATTTTAATGTCACTTTCAGAACAGGCTTGTTCCAATGTTCTTTTTCCTTTGCAACAGAAGTCAAGGTGATGTTTTTCGAAAATGGATGCAGCTTTATGATTGTTTGTTACAATCTGTGCCAATGTTTTTGATGCTAATACGTTCATGATAAAAAATTTATATTGAATTTAATTGTTTACAGATCTTTTTTCTTGAATTTTCTAACAGCTAGCCAAAGAGGAATAACAATCCATAAGGTCATAATACCGGTTGTAAATAATAAACCGGTTCCACTACCAAAGAAATCTTTATATAAAGCACCGGTATATCCCATCAATGCACTTACATCCATTTTCAGCATAATAAAAATCCTTCCTAAATCAATTGGATTTAAAGCAGAAATAAGTAAAGTAAATTTTTCAAGTGGGTAGTCGCTGAAGGAAAACAGAATTAACAGAACTATTCCGTCATAAATTAAAGTGAAATAAAACCATAGTAGTAATGCGGATCCTATTCCTTTTGCTTTATCTCTAGCTGTTACCGAAGCATAAAAAGCAATTGAAGTAAAAACAAGTGTGAGTGCAGCACCTGTAAACAGAATGGCCATGCCAGTATCCGATGCTGCATAAAGTAATACAGGAATACCAACGCCAATAAAAAATGCTGAAAGTAGTGATATGCTTATTCCTGCAAACTCACTCAGTAGAATCCTTTTTCTGCTGAGAGGTTGTGAAAGCATCAGCTCAATAAATTCATAAGAATTGTAATAATGGATTGTTGTAAAAACGAGGCTTACCAATGGTAAAACAATCAGGATGATATTCATCAGACTTAACATCGCTTTGCTGCTGTCTTCTTCCATCTGGAACATGCTAACGGAAACAACAAATAGAAATAACGTATAAGCGATAACAATTTTACTTCTCAGTATATCATACAGAACATATCTTGAAAGTTTCATCATACTTTAATTATTTTTATTTAGTATTTCAGATATAAAATTACCGGTTGGATCTTCACCTTTCATTATACGGGCAATGGCTTTACCGAGTTTTATTTCACCTGTATCTTCTCTTAGTGTTTCAATATTTTTCAAGAACTGCATTTTGCCTTCCTGCAAGTACATAACATGTGTCGTCAATTCATCCAGGTCGCTAAGTATATGTGAAGTGATCAGAATTAATTTCCCTTTTTTCTTTTCACGGAGAATTTTTTCTTTTAGCATTTCAGATGAGAGAGGGTCTAAACCTGCTGTAGGTTCATCTAAGATCAAAACAGGAGGGTTAAAAAGAAATGCGATTGCTGCACTTACTTTTTGCCTGGTGCCACCTGATAAAGTCCGCATTGGTTTTTCAAACATCGAATACAGTTCATATTCTTTTAGCAATTCATTATCTAGGTTTTCTTCCGGTTCATTCCTGATATTTTTTAGCATACTGAACAACTGACCAATCTTCATATTGTCAGGATAACGACCAATCTGTGGCATATAGCCTATGTCTTTCCGGTATGCAAACCCTCCATTGATGTATTCGTCTTTAAAAAATATTTTTCCGCTATCCGGCTTTACCATGCCGAGAATAGATTTTATTAATGTTGTTTTTCCGGATCCATTCGGGCCGATTAAAGAGATAACCTGACCCTTTTCAAACGAAACGGAAATATTATCCAATGCTTTTAGCTTTTTAAACCGCTTATTGATATTTTCAATTCTTATCATAATTTAAAGGGTTTCATTTTTGGGTTTTTGTCTACCAGGTTTTCAGGTGTTAAAGTCGGAAGAGCTTTTTCGGCTTTATCCAGTAGTGTTACCATAAAACTTCTTAGAAGAATCAATGCATTTGGGTTTTGTTCAATGATCATTGAATACATGCTGACAGGGTGATACTTGATGTCTCCAATTCCATCTTTATTCAAATCGTAACCTTCATATTTATCCCAGTAATTATGATCAAAAACACTTTCTACCATAGTGCCATTTGTAGCAATATCGAATGTGTTACTCTTGAAATTATTATTACTAATTATATTGTCAACACAGTTCGCCTGCACTTTCATCGCCCATCCGTTTTTACTGAAAAGGTTTTGCTTAACATCAATCCTGTTACATCCTTCCATAAAAATGCCGATAGTGTTGGAGATAAACTGATTGTTTTTAATCCAGCTATCAGTTATGTCTTTTAATAAAATGGCATACGAGGCAGTTCCCCAGTTATTTTCAAATACATTATGTTCCATTCTTACATGGTGAGTGTACATTACTGCAACACCGGCACCGTTTTTTCTAAACGTATTATAGGCGTAGTAGTTATTATGAGAGAACATAAAATGTAACCCATAGCGAATATTGTTTTCGCTTTTATTATTTCTAATTTCTGAATCTGTTACAAATTCAAAGTAAATTCCGTCTCGATGACCTTGAATTTGGTTATTCGTAATGAATGCATGAGATGATTTCCAGATATGAATACCGTTTCCTGCACTTTGTTCGGATACGGCTTCGCCTAAAATATTATTTCCTTTAACGGTGCAATAAGTGGTATTAGCTAAGTGGATACCAAAATGTGCATTGGTGACCTTGTTGTTTTCAATAAATATTTTAGTAGCATCGATAATATTAATTGCTGAAAAATCGTCTGAACTTGAATGTTTTGAATCTATAAAATGAAAACCTTGTACTTTTATATTAATTCCGCTGACAACCATATTTTCAAATTTCTTTTGCCCGTCAATGACAGGAAAATTTATTCCAATCAAGGTTATTGATTTGGTTACAGAGATTCTCCCTTCCCGATAGATGCCGGGATATACTTTTACGGTGTCGCCATTTTTAGCTAATTCAATACCTTTTGTAATACTGGTAATGGCTTTGTCTTTACCAACTACGATAGTATTTCCATATGATGAGCTTGAAAAAGCTATTAGTAATATGAGTGTAGCAATTTTCATTTATTTATTCTTTTCCAATAAGTCGGTCCAGCGTAATAGCTGTCCTGTTGATCCTTTCAATTTTTCAGCCTCTTCCTTTGTGGCAAGGCCTGCTGCGTTACTTCCCATAGGACTTCTAAGCTCTGGGCTTACAGCAAACCATGCATTTTTTACATCAATAAATTCATTGGGTTTATTAAAATTCATCGTCAATGTTCTTGAAATATTCTTTTCTTCTACGGAATTAGATTTGATGAAATTGATCATACAGCGCATATCATCGAACTTATAGACCTTTCCTTTCTTTGTTATTATTTCTCCACCGTATTTAAAATCGGCTAATCCCATTTTACATAAATGGCAATCATCTTGTCCGGCAACAAAAGGTTGAGGTTGTGATGAGCATGATGTAAATATGAATAGTGAGAGAATTACTATTGAAAAAATAGATTTCATCTTTTATTTTTTTTTCTGTTAATAAACCATTCTGAAAACCAAACCAAAATGCATAATGAGCCGGCCCCAACTACAATCCAACCTGCAGCATCTGGAAACGAGTAAGCGTCAAAATTTAATAAGCGTTTATGGCCTATTACAGGTGGTTGATAAGTTAATCCCTGAACTTGTATAGCAGCTTTCGGATCCAAATTGTGACCATAGTCATAGCCCCATCTGTACAGATCATACAGCACTAACAAGCCTCCGATAAGTGTAGCAATGATATAGGCTAATAGAATTTTTCTTCTTCCGGTAATGGCGGCTGTCATGCCTAAAGCCATAAAAAAAATAACTACATAAGTCATGTATTTGAATTCCGGAAACATATCTGCTGAAATATGTTTCATGCCTATATAATGATTTAAACCGTTGATGATTTCGACATCTCCGCTAAGTTTATTAATCCATATATACATTGAAAGTCCTTCTGGATATTGAGGAGCAAAAAGATCGATGCGCCATGCTGGCAGAAAGAAAACTGCGATTAATGCACCACTGGCAAAAGCTACCAGTATCCTCGACGGTATGCTAAGGTATTTATTCATTTGTTGGTTGTATTAACCTCCGGGATTTTACACCCGGAGGTGATTGAAAATGAAGAAGCCTTTACAGACTTAGTTTTTCGCAGGTGGCAGTAATACTTCGTCGATTACGTACACCAGTCCATTACTTGCTGGAATAGCCGCCAATATATTAGCTGTACCATTCACTTTTATTTTCCCATCAGCACCTTTGCTAATGGTTATTTTATTGTTATTTGCTTGGTCAATTTTTTGACCATCTTGCATCATATCTTCTTTGAATACACCAATGGAAACATGATATTCAAGAATATTCTGTAGATCTAGTTTTTTATCTGCTTTCATTAAGCCATCAACAGTACCTGCTGGTAATTTATCGAAGGCGGCATTGGTTGGCGCAAAAACTGTAAAAGGCCCTGCATTAGATAATGAAGTTACATAGTCCGCTTGTTTTAATGCAGCTACCAATGTGGTGTGATCTTTTGAACCTACAGCAATTTTTACAATATCTTTTTGGGAGTCATCATCTTGTACTGCTTCTTGACCTCCAGCTGAAGTAGTAGGTGCATTATCAGTAGCGGTAGTAGTTTCTTTATTTTCATTATTGCAGGCAATGAAAATCGAAAAAATAAAAGCAGCGGTGAGTATCTTATATATTTTTTTCATACGAAATATTTTTTAGTTTTTTATGTGGTGGTAGTAATGAGTTCCTCTCCTTTTGAAAGAGGAACTCATTTTAATTATTTCGTAGCTGGCGTTGCTGTTTTGCCTGCAGCTGGGGTTGGTGTTTTCCCAGTACTGAATGAAAGCGGAACATTGCTTCCTGCAGGAGATATTCTTATATATCCTTGCATTTCCTGATGTAAAGCAGAGCAGAAGTCAGTACAATAGAATGGATACATGCCTGCTTTTTCCGGAACCCATTTTAATGTTTGGGTTTCTCCTGGCATAACCAATAATTCTGAATTGTTAGCTCCTTTTACAGAAAAGCCATGTGGCACATCCCAATCCTGTTCAAGATTTGTAAGGTGGAAGTACACTTCATCACCAACTCTTACTCCTTCAATATTATCTGGATTAAAATGTGAGCGGATTGAAGTTATATTTATATGTACTTTATTTCCATCTCTTGTAACTTTCGCCTGTCCTTCACCTTTGGATACGTAGGGGTGTTCGTTTTCTTCAATTTTAAAAAACTTCAACGAATTTTTAGAAATTAATCCTGCTGGAGCTGCCTGTGCATAATGGGGCTCACCTATGGTAGGGAAGTCAAGGATCAGCTTCATCTTATCACCACTGATATCATACAATTGTGCACTTTGTGCTAACTCCGGACCAGTTGGCAGGTATCTGTCCTTTGTGATTTTATTATAGCCAACCAAATATTTTCCAAAAGGTTTTCTACTATCGCCTCCAGGCACCATCAAATGACCGATTGAATAGTAAGTTGGTACTCTATCAAGAATTTCAAGGCTCTTAACATTCCATTTTACAATTTCAGAAGACACAAACATAGAAGTATAAGCATTACCTTTTTCGTCGAACTCAGTGTGTAATGGACCAAGACCTGGTTTTTTTACTTCACCGTGTAATGCTGCTTCATATTTAATAACAGGGATACCTTCATAATCACCATCAAAAGCTTTATCTGCAATCGCTTTTTGTAATTTGGTGAAAGAGAAAACAGGTACCAATGCTGCTAACTTTCCGCTTCCAACAATATACTCACCAGTAGGATCTACATCACAACCATGTGGTGATTTGGGACAAGGGATCAGATAAACCATATCAGCCAATTCTTTTGAATCCAATATTGTTATTTCTGTCTCAATTTTAGAAGTAGCACTGTGCGTTTTGTCGCTATAGGTATTATGTGCATAGCGAACGGCTTGTTTTCTTCCTTTACCTGCTTTCAGATATTCTTCTGCTTTCTTCCAGTTAACCGCCATAATAAAGTCCTTGTCTCTTTGTGAAGCATTTACTTCTAGTAATGTATTTGCCTGCTCTGAATTGTAGCAAGAGAAGAAGAACCATCCATGGCTGTTTCCTTTACCGGCATGGCTCAGGTCAAAGTTTACACCTGGGGTCCGAATCTGAAAAGCTATTTTCATATTACCGCTTACAGAATCCACTTTAATGAAGCTTACGTTGCCTTTAAAGTTTTGTTTGTATGTGTCAATTGGCACATCGCCATTCGCATCATCTGGAGGAACACTGAAACGGGTACCGGCCACTACATACTCTGTATTTTGCGTTATGAAAGCGGAAGAGTGATTACCGGCACTATTTGGAATTTCTATAATCTCTGCAGTGCGGAATGTTGTTAAATCAATACGGGCAATACGAGGAGTATTGTTTCCGTTGATAAACACCCATCGTCCGTCAACTTCGCCATTTGTTTGCGACATTTCAGGATGGTGAGCATCATCCCAAGGAACAAAGCCATGAGAAGTGTTCAACATTGGTTTTGTTTCTTCACTGTAACCCCATCCTTTTTCTGGATCGGTGGAAAAAACAGGAATTACTCTTAACAATCTGCCAGATGGCAATCCATAAACAGCCATTTGACCGCTAAAACCGCCGGATACGAAATTGTAAAATTCGTCATATTTTCCAGGGGCTACATAAGCTTTAGATGCATCACCGGTAGCTGCCGATTGTGTGCCTTTGGGTTTGCAGCTTTCCATAAAAAAGAAAGCAAAGGCGGCAATAAACAAGTATTGCAAGTTTTTTGGTTGGAAGATTTTCATTTGTTATTCTTTATATATTAATTGAATTTATTTCTCTCCGTCATTATTGCGCATAAACTCTACAATACTCCTAGCATCGGCAGTAGTAATATTTTGATTAGGCATACGAACCATACACTGTTCAAGCAATTTTTGAGCTTCCGGATCTGTTTCAAGCATCATTTCTACATTGGTTATCATATTCATAATCCAAAGTGGCTTTCTTGTTTTTGTAACATTTTTCCAGCCTGGGCCTACCAATTTTTCTTCAGTTAGTTTGTGGCATGCCTGGCATTTTAATTCATAAATACCTTTTCCAGTGGTTACCATTGTTTGGTCTAATGGAGTTCCTAGAGTAATGTCGCTTTCCTTTAATTCTGAACCATGTGTTTCTGGTTGGTCTTTGGTTAATTCCTGTACATCAAGTTCCTTTTCATCTTTTTTTACCCCTTCTTGACAGGAAATAAAGAAAAGACTAGTTGAAAAGAAAAGTACAGTGAGAAGTTTTGCCATTTTCATGTTGATTTTTTTTATTAGTGATTAAAAGACATCAGTATCTTTTATGAGGTCAAAAGTATTTGAGGGTACTATTATAAGTCATGACCATCATCAAAGAATAAAATGACATTAGTCAGTTTATTCTCAAACTCTAAAAAGCATGTTTGCTAATGATTTTTTCAAAAACATTTGGCTATGCTCTTAGGAGTGTGTTGTATTTAGCTATGCTTCATGAAGATAAGGATAGAATTCAATTGGACGAAATTGCTGTGCAATTATCTGTTCCTCGTCATTTTTTAGGAAATGTAATGAAAAAATTAGTGAAAGCAGGAGTAATTAATTCAATGAAAGGACCCTATGGTGGTTTCTATGTTAATGATAGGACAAATGAATTTACATTATTGCAATTAAAAGAATTTACCGGCGAAGTTGAGGATTTTGATATATGTGTGCTAAGGTTTCGAAAATGTAGTTCTATGAATCGATGTCCAATGCATAACCAGGTAGAGTCGTTAAGAGGGAAATGGCAGGAATTACTTGCATCTACTTCAATTGGGGATTTATTAAAGAATAGCCAGCCCGATTTTATAAAAAGCATATCAATAATTTAATTTTTAAAAGGAAGACTGATGAAAGTCATGATTTATTTTTTTTCATCTGTTTTAATTTGCAATAAGTTTTAATTATGTTTTTACAACCTTTTCAGATAAGCCGAAAATCATTAGTGGCAGATATTGTTGCCGGCGACTATCGAACAGCTGAAGTTTTCCGTAAATATGGAATAGGCTATTGCTGCGGTGGTAAATGGCCAATGGAAATTGCTTGTGAAATGCAGGATATAAATCCAGTGATGCTACAGGCTGAGCTGGAATTGGCGGTTCGTACAAATCAGGTTTCTAACCATGTGGATTTTGCTGAATGTGATACTGAATTTATTCTTGACTATATTATTAACGTTCATCATAGATATTTGAAGAAATCATTAAACACTACGCAAGAAATGTTGGCTGATTTTGCAAATGAGCATGTAAAGAAATTTACTTACTTGAATGAACTGGAAATACAATTTGATTCATTAGTCCAAAAGTTAAGAGACGCTGTACAACAGGAGGAAGAAGTTTTATTCCCTTACATACGTCACTTAGCACATGCAAAAAAACATAAAGAACCATATGCGGCTTTATTGATTAAAACTTTGCGTAAACCGGTAGAAGGTTCTATGTCTAATGGTCATGAAACTGTTTCAGAAATAATAATGTCTATAAGGAAACTCACAGATAGCTATACCCCGCCGGAAAAAGTGTGTATAAGCCATAAGGTAGTACTTGCCAAATTAAATGAATTGGATAATGACCTGATGCAGCATTTATATCTTGAGCAATCTGTTCTTTTTCCCAGAGCAATGGCTATAGAAAAGGAATTATTAAACGTATAATTATTTTTTCTATTCATGCACACACATTACCGGAATATGTGATTGAAAGATTAATTGTTTAGTGCTACTTGGCTTAAAAATTCCTTCCAATAATTTTTGTTTTTTGGGGATAGCAATAATCATATCCATATTATTGGTTTCAGCAAATTCATTAATTCCGTCTTCAACATCAGGATGATTAATAAACTGGTATATTGGTTTAATGTCTTTCAGCAGGTCATGCAGTTTAAAAGTTTGTTCCGGTGTTTCAGAACGAAAATCTTTATTGTTATAGTCAACATTCAAAATATGGAGTTCAGCACCAAATACACTTACAATTTCTTTGATCAGACTTACAGGAGTACTTTCTTTCACTTCTTTAAAATCACAGGCAAATCCTATTTTTTTTATGCCAGTTCCATATTCTTTTCCGGGAGGCACACAAATAACCGGCCATGAAAGATGACGAATAGCAGTTAATGTAGTACTACCAAACAACAGATTTTCAATGCCACCTTTTCCTTTTGCTCCCATAATAACAACAAAGGGTTTTGCGGTATTACAAATATCTTCCAGCTCATCAACCGTGTTACCCATTCTGCTTTCGATACGGATTTTAATTTTTCCGGAAGTAATATGTTCAAGACTTGTTTTTAAAGTTTCTAATTCTGACTCACTGGCTTTTTTCATTTCTTCAGTGGAAATGAGTGCTACCGGAACTTCTGTGTACGAAATTGGAATTGTATAAATATTCACCAAAAGTATTTCTGCATCTACGGCTATTGCCATATCAGCAGCATAATTGGTGGCATTTAACGCAACTGGCGAGAAATCAGTAGGAACAATTATCGTTTTCATGATTTTTGCTTTAGAATACAAAATAAGCATGTTTTCTTTAACTAGTACTGACAGGGGTCATCAATGTGATTGATAATAATTTATTAACCTAATCATTAACCTTTATTACAAATCATATACCAGAATGATTGTGCTCAATTCGCTGAGAAGCGACAAGAGAATAGTTTTTAAAATACAATTTTTTTAGGAACTGAACTTTTTCTAATGAATAAAGTTCTTTTACTTTCCGCTCAATAATTTGCTTTCTTTGCAAATTAATATCCCGAGTAATATGCTAGATCAGGTACATATGACCTCTCTGTTTGAAAATGCAACTGAGGGAATCATTTTAACAAATGGAAAAGGAGTAATAGTAGTTGCTAACCCGGCTGCTGAAATTATGTTTGGATATTCAAAGAATGAATTAGTGAACCAACCAATCGAAGTTCTGATTCCTGAAAAATTTAAATCTGTCCATCATGAACACCGTGAAGGGTTTTATAAAAAGCCTTCTAACAGAACTATGGGCCATGGCCGTGACCTATATGGTAGAAAAATGGATGGAAGCGAATTGCCCGTGGAAATAAGTCTAAGTCATTATGAAAGAGACAGTGAAACTTTTGTAATTGCATTTATTGTTGATATTACAGGAAGAAAACAAATTGAAAATAGGATGCTTCAGCAAAAAGCTGAGTTGGAGATGGTGACTGAAAAAATAAGGCAGCTGAATGCCGAACTCGAAATAAAAGTAGAAGAAAGAACACTAATATTGAAAGAGGCGTTGCAGAAGCTGGAGCAATCTCAAGAAGAACTGAGCGGCGCTTTGGATAAAGAACGACAATTGAATGAGATTAAAAGCCGCTTTGTTTCCATGGCTTCTCATGAATTTAGAACACCGCTTACAACAGTGTTGTCTTCAGCATCACTTATATCAAAATATACAAGTGGTGATGAGCAGGAAAAGAGAGATAAACATATACAACGGATAAAAAAATCTGTAAATAACCTGAATGACATTTTGGAAGACTTTCTGTCATTAGGAAAATTAAATGAAGGGAAGCTGGAAACTTTGCTTGAAGAAATAAATCTAGGCGAATTGATAGCTGATACCCTTGATGAAATGAAAGCAATCATTAAAAAAGATCAATACTTTGAGCTGGAATTAAGAAAAGATTGTAATGGATTTACGGACAAGAAATTATTCAGAAACATTATAATAAATCTAGTGAGCAATGCTGTTAAATTTTCAGAGGAAGGAGCAAAGATTGTTATTCGGGGAAATGTAAAGGATGGATTGGCAAGTATTTCAGTTATCGATCAGGGAATAGGTATATCAGATAATGATAAGGAACACCTTTTTTCTAGTTTTTTCCGTGCTGCTAATGCTACCAATATACAAGGCACCGGTCTTGGATTACATATAGTAAAAAGATATGTCGATCTGTTGGGGGGGAAAGTTAGTGTAGAAAGTGAATTACATAGGGGAACTACAGTTAATTTTACAATACCAGTAAAAAAATAAAAAAATGAAATCAGTTTTAGTTATAGATGACAATTTGGAAATAAGAGAGAATACAGCAGAAATTCTTGATCTGGCAGGTTATAAAATTTTTACAGCAGAAAATGGAAAAAGAGGTGTGGAGATTGCTTTAAAAGAAAAGCCAGATGTAATTGTTTGTGATATTATGATGCCAGAACTAGATGGTTATGGCGTGTTGCATCTTATAAGAAAGAATGAGGAAACTGAGCATATACCTTTTGTATTTCTTACTGCTAAAACTGAAAGAAGCGATTTTAGAAAAGGGATGGAAATGGGCGCAGATGATTATATCACTAAACCATTTGAAGATATTGAACTGCTAAATGCAATTGAAATAAGATTGAAGAAGGCAGCGGTGCTGGATAAAAAATATGCTCCTTCCCAGGAAGGTATAAACGAATTCATAAAGGATGTAAAAAACTCAGGACTTATAAACCAGTTGTCTGGTCAATATGATGTTGAGAGTTATTCTAAGAAACAAACATTATATCAAGAAACCAAAAGACCTCGGTATCTCTATTATTTAGTAAAAGGAAAAGTTAAGGGATTTAAAACACATGAAGATGGGAAGGAATATATTACTGATCTCTTTAGCGAAGGCGACTTTATTGGTTACCCGGCTTTAATTGAAGATAAGAATTACGATGATTCCGCTGTTGTAATGGAAGAGTCTGATATAATGCAGATCCCTAAAGAAGATTTTTTACAAATGATCTATGGCAATATGGATGTGGCTGCAAAGTTTATCAGAATAATTACACAGAATGTAAAGGAGAAAGAAGAAAGATTGCTGAGCCTTGCTTATAGCTCACTCCGGAAAAGAGTGGCAAAAGCTTTGGTTGATATTCAATCAAAATTTAATGCAGAAAGCCCTGATAAGCCTTTGGAAATATCCAGAGAAGATTTTGCACATTATGTTGGTACTGCTACTGAATCACTGATTAGAACATTAAGTGACTTTAAATCTGAAAAATTAATAGCTATTAAGGAAGGAAAAATTTCAATCATTAATTCCGAAAAACTGAATAACTTACTTTATTAGCCAATTTCTTTTTTATCAATGATCAGCATCTCTTGTTAAATCAAAATCATCTGGTTTTATATTTTCTCCTTTATTTGTAGAAATTTCCTTACCATGATTATTTTGTTGTAATAAAGACCAGCTGTCAGTCATAGTTGTTTCCAACCAGAGATTGCCGGATTTCCTAAAAACTTGTACAGCCAATTTGAATTTATCTTTAAATAAATTTTCAAGGTCATTAACCTTCATTACTTCCTCTAATTCAATTATATCTTCTTTAATTCCTTTTTGAATTTCGCCTAGTTTTCTATTTCTTGGAATAATTTGACTTGCCGAAAAATTATTACGGGCAAAAGATTTATTATTAAAAAACTCCAGTTTAAGAAAGGGAAAGATTTCGTTGAATTCTTTTTGAATATCACTGATTAACCGATCAGGTGTAATGTTTAATTGCATAGTCATTAAATTAGTAAACATAAATATTAGCTTTTTCAATGTTTTCGTTTGATTCGCCTCTTGGTACATGAATAATTAATTCGCCTTGAACATATTTTGCATGTGCCAGTATTGAGCCTGCATCATCAGGCAATTGAAATGCTCTGGTCCATTCTGAATAGTTATATTCAAATCTGTCTGATTTATACTTTGAAATTATTTTTTCTTTTTGCGCAGCAATACTGATAACAGATTTTTCTATTTCAATCTGGAAATCTTCTCTGGTTAAACCTGGAGCTGCAATTGTTATAATATAGTCAGTATCAGTTTCTCCCACATTTGCTAGTGGAATAGTATGAGAATGATTACCATCTTCACTATCAACGTCGTTAAAACATTCAGGGACCGTTTTTTGAATAGGGATTATTTTCGTACAGGCAACTCTCGAATTCATAATTCTACAATTTAGAACCGAAAGTAAAATTGAAAAAATTGGATTTTAATGATGTTGAGCAGTTGATGAAATGATTTCTATCAGTATGATTGTTCTCAGGACATTTGATCAATTATCATAAAAATCATCAAGTTCTCTTCTGTCCTTTTTTGTAGGCCGCCCAATTTTACTGGGTCTTTTTCCTGTATGGAAACTCGCCGCCTGAAATTGAAGCCTTTGTATTTCTTCTTCCGGAGTAATATCAATATAATTTTTTATGGCTTCTGAAGTTGCTACTCTTTTTTGTAACAAGCCAGTAACCTTTATTCGCCAACGTTTTGCTTCTGTCTTTACTTCATATTCATCTCCAATATTTACATTACGGGAAGCTTTGGCTGCGGAGCCATCAAATTTTACTTTGCCTGAGTCGCAGGCCGCAGCAGCCATTGTTCTTGTTTTATACAAGCGGATAGACCAGAGATATTTGTCGAGGCGTAATTTTTCTTTTGCTGGCATAGCTCAAAAATACAGAAGCAGGAAAAACTTTCCTGCTGCTGTTAAAATATTATGATGTTTTATTTTTTTAATGGAGACTTTAAAATGATAAATGATTTGCCAAGCCTCGCCAATGCTTTGTTGTTTGCGAAGGGAGTAATAGTTAAAAAAATATTTTCGGTAATTTTTTCCCCGGTTTTATCCATAATTCCCCAAGCTACATCATAATAAATGAAAATGCCGTTATCACCAGGTGTGATATTTTTATATTGTGGTTTTATAATTGTCTTGCCAGTTTTGTCAATAATGCCCCACTTACCATCCATTTGTATTTTGGCATAATCGCCTTTAAACGAATCGCAACTATCATATTGAAAAGGAATTACCTGATTTCCTTTATTATCAATATAACCCCATTTATTCTGGCTACGTACCGCTAATTTTCCCTCATTAGAGAACTTTAAAAAATCAATTCCTTTTAATAGTTTAACACTTTCCCCTTTTTTGTTGATCAACTCGTATGTGGAATCTCTGTTTATAACGGCCACATCTTCCCAAAAAGGGAAAGCGGCTTTAGCTTTAATGCTGAATACTTCTTTTAATTCTTTATTAATGAAATGGTAATCGTTGGGTTTATCTTTATTTATAAAATAACCCAATGCAAATCCATCCCGGAAATCGTTTACGTATTGATACTCGTCAGCCCAATCATTCATGGTTCCCTCTTTATCCATAAAGTAAAGGATGCTGTCTTTTGTTACTAATGCCCAACCATTGCCAAAACTACCTGCTGTTTCATATTCAAGAGGGAAAACAATTTCACCTTTAGTATTTATATAACCATGTTTCGTTTTTCCATTTATATTTTTAGAGACCTTGGCTAGTCCTTCAGAAAAACCATTAAAACCTGTAAAATCTGGATTGCCGATTTTATTACCGTTGATGTCAATAAAACCATACAAACCTGTTTTCTTTGATTTATAACCTGCAATATTTTCTGCGAAAGAATAAATTGCATCAACATCGTCAATTGTCTTTAATGTTTTTCCAGTTTGATCAATAAGTACATAAGGATAACTAGTATTGGAGGCAATGGAATATCCATCTTTAAATGTCCGGGTATCATTACCAATGCTGTCTAATGTTCCAAAATCTTTGCCGGCTTTATTGATATAGTGATATTTATCGTCTGTCATTTTTACCCATACTCCGCCGTTATCATCAAAGCCGGAACTTGCATATAAGTAAACTGGATTAAGTATCCATTTGCCATTTTTATCAAGATAGCCATATCGGTTAGTTTCGGGATCTTTTGCGATAGTTGCACCATTCACGAAAAATGAAAGTGTTTCATATTTTAATGGAATTACTACTTCTCCTTTTTTATTTATATATCCGTAAAGCGTTTTGTATTTAGTATCCGAATTAGAAACGCCGACTCTTGCAATTCCGTCGTCAGTAAAGTCTTCGGCATAGTCATATTTTGTTATGATTACTTCGTTGCCCTTTAAATCAAGGTAACCATATTTGTTGTTCACTTTACATCGAACCATGCCGGCATTGCAGCCGTAAAATGTAAATACTGATTTTGATTTTTCAAATATCCAGCTCCCTTTTAAATCTATAAATCCATATTTGCCGTCTTTTTCAGCTTTGGCAACCCGATTTTTACTATAAGTAGTTATGTTATAAAATTCTGTTGGTACTAATACTTTTCCATTTATATCCACCACCCCATATTTGCCATTTTTGGCTACCATAAAAAGATTGCTATCGACCGTTAATGAGCTGTATTCTAAAGGAATGATTACTTTGTTTTGCGTATTTAATACGCCGTAAACTAGTTTACTATCAACTTCTTTGCCGGCCTTCACAATATTTTTTTGATTGGAGTAAAGCCACAATGATGAATACTCGTAAGGGATAACAAGCTTGCCTGTTTTGTCAATTAAACCAGATTTCCCATTAGAAGTAACAATGGCAAACCCATTCGTAAAGGAAGGCATAGTTTGACTTGATGAAAGCTTTAAATCAAGTGTAGCTGGTATTACTACTTTTTGATTTATATCCATGTAACCAAACTTTCCATTGGATTCAAAGCCGAACAAACCACTGCCGCAATATTCTAATCTTGTATAATACAAGTCAGATTTGGAGACAAAATTTTTATTAAACTGTGCCGAAATTGTAAATGGAAGTAATACGAATACTAGTAGAAACCTCATGATTATGAATTTTTGGCAATGTACTGCAACATAACTTTTTAAGCATACCCACTAAAGGGTATTTTCAAGCCCCGCATTTTGTGTAGACGGGGCTTGAAACCAATTCAGGTTAATATTTATACCTCTGAAAAAAACTTATGGAAATAAGGAATTGTTTCAATTCCCCTATAATAATTAGCAATATTATATTTCTCGTTCGGACTGTGCAGATTATCGTTATCTAATCCCATTCCCATAAAAACAATTTTTACACCCAATTCTTTCTCAAGAATAGTACAGATAGGAATACTGCCACCACCACGAACAGGTATAGGTTCTTTTCCAAATGTTTCTTTTACAGCTTTTGATGCTGCTTGATAACCTTTACTATCAATAGGCGTTAGATAGGGTTCGCCACCATGATGCAGTTCGGCAGATACTTCTACACTTGCAGGTGCAATGGATTTAAAATATTTCAACATGATTGCAGTAATCTTTTCTGAAGTTTGATTAGGAACTAATCTTGCAGAAATTTTTGCATATGCTTTGGAAGGCAATACCGTTTTTGCGCCTTCACCCGTATAGCCGCCCCACATTCCGTTTACCTCTAATGTTGGCCTTATGCCAGTTCTTTCATAAGTAGAAAATCCTTTTTCGCCCCAAAGTTCTTTTACACCCAGTTCATCTTTATATTCTTGTTCATTAAAGGGAGCTTTGTTTAATAGTGTTCTTTCATCTGCTGTTGATTCCAATACATCATTGTAAAAACCTGGTATAGTAATATGATTATTTTCATCATGACAACTGGCAATCATTTTTGCCAATATTGTAATTGGATTTGCTACTGCTCCACCATAAGTGCCACTGTGTAAATCTCTATTAGCTCCTGTTACTTCTACTTGTATATAACTTAATCCTCGCATACCAACATCAAGCGAAGGAGTTTCCATACTTAAAAGTGAACTATCACTGATAAGTATTACATCACATTTTAATAAATCTTTATTGGCTGAAACAAATTTTCCGAGGTTAGGTGAACCAACTTCTTCTTCACCTTCTATCAAAAATTTTATATTCGTTGTCATTGTATCTGTCTGCGACATTATTTCCAATGCTTTTACATGCATATAGAATTGTCCTTTATCATCCGCACTTCCTCTGGCAAATATTTTTCCATCAACAATTGTTGGCTCAAAAGGAGGATTGGTCCAGAGTTCTAATGGTTCTGCTGGTTGCACATCATAATGTCCGTACACCAAAACAGTAGGCTTAGAAGGATCAATAATTTTTTCACCATATACTACGGGGTGCCCGGCTGTTGGCATTACTTCGGCTTTGTCGCAACCGGCAGCAAGCAAACTTTTTTGTACCGCTTCGGCACATTTTTGCATATCAGGTTTATGCTCACTTTTTGCACTTACCGATGGAATGCGAAGTAAATCAAGCATTTCATTTAAAAAACGGTCTTTATTTTTTTCCTGGTAATCTTTCCAAACTTGTGACATAGTTATTTAATTTAAGGATAACGAAGATAAGAGAAATGAAAGGAGTTGTTTTGATGGAGGATTCGGTATCATTCCGCTTTCTTCTTTTTATTATGTTTTGTTGTAAACTCGTTATCGTTTTCTTTTAGTTGCGAGGTAACTGCTTTACTTACCAGTTTTGCACCAAACCTGTCTTTAATGTCATCAATGGCTTTGTAGAGATTCAGTTTCTCTATATTATTTTCAAACAAACTCATCTGCATTGTAATAGGAATAAACTGACTAAATCGTACACCTAGTAATCGTACAGGTCTTCCTTTCTGCAATGATTTATTAAAGAGGTCTTTCACTTTTGCAATCAGCACATCATCCAACGCAGTGTAATCTACAGTCTCTTGTCTGGAGGTGGTTTCAAAATCTGAGTATCGAATCTTAACAGTAACACATCCTGTAAGTTTTTCATCTTCTCTTAATGAGTAAGCTGTTCGTTCAGTCAATCGTACTAGTTCTTTATGCAAAAAATCAATATCTGTGTGGTCGGTATCAAACGTATTTTCATGGCTCATACTTTTTTGCTCCCAATCTGTTGCGATTGCTGTACTGCCGATGCCCTGCGATTTATTCCAAAGCGATTCGCCCCACTTACCAGCAATTTTTTCTAAATGTTCTTTTGGAGTTTTAGCAATGTCTTCAATAGTGTATATGCCGAAGCTTTTTAAATGTTGTTCTGTTTGTTTACCAACACCGTTTATTTTCTCAATGCCCATGGGCCACAGAAACTCTTTTTCTTTTCCATGCGGGATTTCTAAGAAACCATTTGGCTTTGCCTCATTAGTTGCCATCTTACTGATAAATCTAGCAGAAGATAAACCACAAGAAATGGGAAGGCCTGTTTCTTTTCGAATTGTTTCTCTCAACTCTTTTGCATATTGACTAACCCCAAAAAATTTATCCATTCCACTCAGGTCAATGTAAAATTCATCAATAGAAGCTTTTTCAAACAGCGGAACTTTGGAAGCAATGATCTCTGTTACCCATCTTGAATATTTACTATACTGATCCTTGCTGGAATTGGTAACAATTGCTTGCGGACACAATTGCATTGCTTTTTTCATTGGCATGGCAGAATGAATACCAAACTTTCGGGCTTCATAACTACAAGCTGCTACTACACCTCTTTCATATCCGCCAACTAAAACTGGTTTGCCTTTCAGCGAAGGATTATTAATAATCTCTACTGAAACGAAAAATGAGTCGAGGTCGAAATGAGCAATATGTCGTAATTTGTTTGCTGACATTATTTACCAAAGTTACCTTTTCATACATGAATGTTGATTGGTTAAAAACAGGGATTGGTCCGTTAAAAGATCTGATAAGTTTTCTAAATAAAGAAGGCAAGACAAATGATGTGCTGAAAAAAGAGATTATTCGGGAGTTAAGAAACAACCTGAATATTTTTCATAATGCATTCTTAAATGAAGTTTCAGCAGATGTAATGATTGATATGCTTTCTAACGAGGCAATAAAAAAAGCGGTAGGTGAGAATTTTAAATTCAAAAAATTAAAATCCGGAAGCATTGAACCTTATCATATTCACAACGACCGTAATAAAAAATATATTGGCTGGGATGCAGAAAAATTAACTGATAAAATTGACGAGAAGATCGAAGAGTTAAAGAATATTAAAAAGATGAATAAGAATTCTGTTGTGAAGGTAAAAAACAATATTTCGTTGATGCTAAGTAATCTTTATTACCGGATGAAATTATTGGCGGATTTTATTAAAGGGCCTAAGTAAGACCACTGATTAAATGAGTGGAATGTTTATCGCTGATAATTTGGAAAAGATGATTTTTTATTGAAGGTAAACGTCCAGGAGTCCATCTGGCAATTCTACAACTACCTCTTTCTTTTTATGATCAACTTTCTTTAGCGTTTCTTCATGAAGCGGTATCAAGACTTCTTTGCCATCTATTTCCAATCTGCAAAGCAATTGATGGGGCTGTTCAATCAGTTCCAGTATATCGCCAAGTGTTTCATTATTATGGATGATGGCATAACCAAGCATACTTGCCGGTGCATTTTTAGCGGCAAATTTTTTAAAGTCCGCTTCTGTTAGCCAAACCTTTTTTGCAGAAAGTTTTATTGCAGCTTCTCTTGAGTCAATATTTTCCAGCTTGATGTAAACTTCATCTTCTGCTTTAATTTTTGTGCTTTCGATGAAGTAGGGGAGAAACGAACCTTTTTTTTCTTCAATGAAGATAGCCTTCAAATCTTTGAGTGAAGTTTTCTTTCCCAATTCATGTTTTAATAAAACTTCGCCTTTTAATCCATGTACTGCTACTAACTTTCCTATTTTGAAATATTCTGCCATGCTTTTTTTCTAAGGAGAAATAATTTATTGTTATTGAATTTTTGGTATTGCTGAGTAGCGAACGGAACGTACAAGAGTGATTATTCTTTCCTTTCCCCAAAAGGAAAAAATAACAGAACAAGTTCGCAACGGAAGCTGATAGTAGCAATACAGCTGGGTTAATAATAATCTTTGCAAATCTAAGGGTAACAAAAAATCCCGTCCAGCTTTTTTGCAGAACGGGATTACGAACTTTCAGGATGCGGATTATTTATCCTTCACTACCTGCATCATTAGAAGTCTCTTGTCTTGGTTCAGGTCTGCGACCTGGCATCGGACGTCTTGATCTTTTGTTGCGGTAAGCATCTTCCTGGCGTCTTTTGATCTGTTGTTCATGTTCGACACTCCAAGCGGTAAATTTCTCCATTGCTGCTGCATCATCAAAAAGGCCTAAGCTCACACCACGGAGCAAATGCTTAAGAAACAATACACCCTTAAAGCTAAGAATGCGGCGAACGGTGTCAGTTGGTGTAGCACCTTTGTTCAACCACTCCAATGCTTTTTGACGGTCAAGCTGAATTGTAGCAGGAACAGTCAAAGGATTGTAAGTACCTAATTTTTGAATGAATTTGCCATCACGGGGAGCCCGGGAGTCGGCGATCACGATGAAATAAAAGGGTCTTTTTTTCGACCCGTGTCTTTGAAGACGGATTTTTGCTGACATAAATAGAAATTTAACAGCGTTAACAATAATTGTTTAGTCCGGTTGAAACCGGGGAGCAAATATAAGGTTGAAATGGGAGAATGCAAAGAAAGTCGGGAAGTTAGGAAGACGGAAGTCTGAAAGAAGCTTCAATATGCGAAGTAATTTCTTTCGGACTTACTGACCATCTGTCTTTCGAACTTTTATCTCTTCATTCCCGGCATCATTTTGCCTAAAGCACCCATTTTGTTCATATTCTTCATCATGCCTTTCATTTGTTCAAATTGTTTGATAAAGGCATTTAATTCGTTCAGGTCTTTTCCGGCTCCGGCTGCAATTCTCTTTTTACGGCTTCCGTCAATCAAGTCAGGGTCAGCTCTTTCTGCTGGTGTCATGGAGTTGATCATGGCTTCAATTCCTTTGAAAGAATCGTCGTTGATATCTACATCTTTTAATTTACTACCCATTCCCGGTATCATACCTAGCATATCTTTCATGTTACCCATTTTCTTAATGGCTTCCAACTGAGTTTTAAAATCAGCAAAATCGAATTTATTTTTACGAATTTTTGATTCCAGTTTTTTGGCAGCCACTTCATCAAATTGCTCTTGTGCCTTTTCTACCAAACTGGTAATATCGCCCATGCCGAGAATCCGCTGTGCCATCCTTTCCGGATAGAAGACATCCAGTGTATCCATTTTTTCACCGGCACTGGTAAATTTGATGGGTTTTTGAACAGTGTATTTAATAGAAATTGCAGCACCACCTCTTGTATCGCCATCCAATTTAGTAAGCACAACACCGGTAAAGTCTAATCTTTCGTTGAAAGCTTTTGCAGTATTCACCGCATCTTGCCCCGTCATGCTATCCACTACAAATAATATCTCTTGTGGATTGACAGCATTTTTAATATCTGCTACCTCAGTCATCATTACTTCATCCACAGCCAAACGGCCGGCGGTATCGATAATGAGTACATTTTTATTTTTACTTCTGGCTTCTTTGACAGCATTTTTAGCGATGTCGACAGCGTTTTTGTTTTCGAGTTCAATATGCACATCAACACCAATTTGCTCACCCAAAACTCTCAACTGTTCCATTGCCGCCGGACGATAAATATCTGCTGCCACAAGCATAGGAGAGAGGCCTTTTTTTGTTTTGAGGAAGTTGGCCAGTTTGCCACTGAAGGTTGTTTTACCAGAACCCTGCAAACCTGCAATTAGAATAATGGCCGGATTACCTTTTGCATTGAAAGTGGCTTCCTGTCCGCCCATCAATTCTGTAAGTTCATCTTGTACAATTTTGGTCATTAACTGACCAGGTGAAATGGCATTAATTACCTTTTCGCCCATTGCCTGCTCTTTTACTTTATCTGTAAATTCTTTGGCAATTTTATAATTCACATCAGCATCAACCAAAGCACGGCGGATTTCTTTTACTGTAGTAGCAATATTCAGTTCTGTAATTCTGGCCTGTCCTTTCAGGTTCTTAAAGGCGCCTTCTAATTTTTCCTGTAGACTATTGAACATATTTCACTTTAATTTTTCTGAACTCACTAAAAATGAAAAAGTGAACATCAAATGTTCACTTTTTAAAGAATTGCAAAGATACAACTTCACTAAAGAACAGTTTCGTTGTATGAATAAAAATGTAAAAGTTTATGTCAGATTTTTCTTTTTAAGTTTAGAATTATGACCCAAGGTAAGTTCTTAACATTGTGCAACGGTTAGATGCTTTTAGTTTGGTAATTGCTTTGTCTTTAATTTGCCTTACTCTTTCTCTAGTTAAGCTGAATCTTTCTCCAATATCTTCCAAACTCATTGGATGATCTACACCAATGCCAAAGAAGAAGCAGATAACTTCCTTTTGACGCTCAGTCAGCGTTTTAAGACTTCTGTCTATTTCAGTTTTTAAAGACTCATTATGTACAAGTAGGCCATCTGTCTTATCCGCATTGGCATTTTCTAGTACATCAATTAAGGTGCTTTCCTCTCCATCAGACAACGGCGAATCCATACTTACATGGCGGGAATTAATGGCAAGAGTAGCCTTTACCTCATCCAGATCCATATCCAATACTTCGGCCAGCTCTTCTGGTGTTGGCTCTCTTTCAAATTGCTGCTCCAGCAATGAAAAGGCTTTTTGTATACGGTTGGTTAAGCCAACTTTATTCAATGGCAAACGAACGATTCTTGATTGTTCGGCTAATGATTGTAAAATGCTCTGGCGAATCCACCAAACGGCATAGGAGATGAACTTGAAACCTCTAGTTTCATCAAACCGTTGTGCGGCTTTGATAAGTCCAAGATTTCCTTCATTTATCAGATCTGGAAGCGAAAGACCCTGATTCTGATACTGTTTAGCAACAGAAACTACAAAACGTAGATTGGCTTTTGTCAACCTATCTAATGATTTTTGGCAACCTTGCTTAATAAGGGTGGCTAATTTTACCTCTTCTTCGGGGGTAATGAGTTCGACTTTGCCGATCTCCTGAAGATACTTTTCAAGGCTTTGGGATTCACGGTTCGTTATCGACTTCGTGATTTTGAGCTGTCTCATACTCATAGGAATGGTGTTTTAGTTGGTGTATTTAAAGGGTTAAGAATTATAAGATTTACTACTTATGACTCTAAAAATACCCACCTCGGTTTCATTGGTTTTTCAGAACTTATTGAACTTCAGAGCAATTTACCTAAATTGCCCATTCGAGCCAAATAAATTTTGACATCATATTAACGGTTTTACTTACTTTTTATTTTGTTGGATTGGATTGAAAAAAGAATAAGCTAAAAAATAAACCAAAAAAAAAATTGCGGCAATGATTTATTTTCTATTATTGCAGCCAACGTAATGATTTTTAGAGAGAAAGTAGAATGAGTAAACAATTATACACCTTAGAGTTTCCGGTCCGCTGTTCGCCAACTATCCTATATGATTTTCTGGCAACTCCTGCAGGATTGGGAGAGTGGTTCGCTGATAAAGTGGATGAAAAAGAGAATATCTTCTATTTCGGATGGAATGGATCTTTTGAAACAGCAGATGTTGTTGAAAAGGAGCAAGATAAGTTTATACGCTTCCATTGGATTACTGCACCTAAAGATGAGTATTTTGAATTCCGGATTGATAAATCAGAGATAACGAATCAGACAATTTTGATTATTACTGATTTTGCCGAGAAAAAGGAAATTAAGGATCAAAGCAATCTTTGGGATTTTCAGGTAAAGGAGCTTATTCATCGCCTTGGTGCTTAATCAGCCAGTATTTCAATTATTTTTTTGAAATTTGAAAGTAACTGTTTCTCTACAGTTTCGAATTCCTGTACGGGGACTTTGTATGCTATTTTGCAAAATGAGCTGATTTTCACAATTTTTTTAAACTCCTGTTCACTAAGCTTTTCTATCAGTTTGTAATTGGTATCTCCAAAATGATGTTCCCATTGTTCTTCATTGATGCAGCAATAAAAACCACTTTCTATAAGCGAAGAATAACTTGCTATAATCTTTTTCTGATGTAGCGTTTTGTAATTGCCAGAAAGGTGAATAGTTACACTGAAGAAATGCCCCCACCAAAACATGGTTCTTATGGCAAATATTTCTGATTGTTTAAATTTTTTTGGAAAGTCAAGCATCCTGTATGGAAGCCCATTGTAGTATTCTCCTTTTGATATTTTAGGTGACGATTGAAGCAGTTCTTCTGTGAATGAGGGGTGGTTTGTATCCAGCCAATCTTTTTGCTTAACCTGAAGAGCAGAAAAAAAATGGTCAATTTTTTTTAGGATACCATTCTTTGTTAAAATCCAATCTGCATTCGCAATCAATTCCATCTCCTTTTGTGAAAGCCTTATTTTTGTGTAGTTCATGTCGAAATTTATTTGCTTCATTCTATACAATAAAGATAAGTGTTCAAAAAGCTTGATAAGTTAATCATAAAGGCCTTTATAAATCCTTTTGCAGCTACATTCTTTATTGTATTGCTGGTGCTTATCATGCAATTTTTTTGGTTATACATTGATGACTTTGTGGGAAAGGGAATAGCAACTAGTGTGATATTCGAATTTATTCTTTATCAGAGTGCAGTTTTAGTTCCTTTAGCACTGCCACTTTCAATTCTTTTATCATCATTGATGACATTTGGTAATCTAGGAGAAAGTTTTGAACTGGTTGCCATTAAATCTGCTGGCATTTCTCTACTCCGATTTATGCGTCCATTATTCATTGTAAGTACCATTATTTCTATACTAGCTTTCTTATTTGCTAATTATGTAATTCCTATTGCCAATTTAAAAGCAAGAACATTGCTTGGTGATATTGTATATGCAAAGCCAGCTTTTGATTTGAAAGAAGGGGTTTTTTATGATGGGATTCCAAATTTTGCAATTAAGATTGGAAAAAAAGAAAGTAACGACAGTGTAGTACGAGATGTAATTATTTATGAAAAAGGAAATGCTTTACAGGACAATTTTGTGATTGCCAAAAGTGGAATTATGAAGGTGACTGAAAATAAACGCTTTCTGGAATTTAATTTGAAGGACGGATGGCGGTATCAGGAAAAGGGAAGTGTGTACGGAGGAAATAATAATACAGAATTCATAAGGTTCAAGTTTAAAGAATTTAAGAAGCAGTTTGACCTCAGCACACTTGGGTTTAATAGCCGTACTGCCGATAGTTTGAATAAGAACAACGAAAAGATGTTTAGTATGCGGCAATTAAGAGTTGCTCTTGATTCTCTTGAAAAAGAATACAGTACAGTTAAGGTTCGGTCTGGTCAGGATATGTTTAATCAGTTTCATTTTGCTAGACTCTCAGATTCAACAATGGAAAAATTGATTACAGCAAAATCAAAACCAGATTCTACTCTGATCAATATTAATTCTATAATTCCAGATTCTGCCAGAGAAAATATAGGGCAGAATATTTTTGCAATTTCAAGCTCTTTAAAATCTACAGCTCAGGCAATGGAAGAAAACCTGAATGAGAAACAGCGGACTATTAGAAAGCATAAGATTGAATGGCATCGTAAAATTGTTTTATCGCTTGCATGTCTGGTGTTGTTTCTGATTGGCGCACCATTAGGAGCAATTATCCGAAAGGGAGGACTTGGAACACCTTTGATATTTGCTATTCTCTTTTTTATGTTGTTTTATTTTTCAAGTACAATTGGAGAAAAATTTGCAAAAGAAAACACTTTGACACCTTTTACGGGCATGTGGCTTGCTACTTTTTTTCTTGTACCAGTTGGAGTTTTTCTTACCTGGAAAGCTATGCGGGATTCGCAACTCTTTAATAAAGAGTATTACAGGAAAGTTGCAGTATTTGTAAAACGTATAGTTGGTAAGAAAGTTAAACCAGAATCCTGATTATAATTAATAGACTCAGTAGTTTTCTTCAGTTTTATAGCATATTCATTTTACTAAATCTGTATATTCGAAATTCAAAAAACTAATTACTATGAATTTTTTATTTTTTATTACAACTATTTTTATTCTCTATAGTTGTAATTCAACATCTGATAAAGATTCCAAATCAGATCTCGTTACGGAAAAGATAGCTGCAGATCCTAATTTTATGAAGCCACAAAAAATTAGTATGCAGGAATTACCTTCAGAAATTACTGTCGTTGGAACTTTCAATGAAGCCTGGAAATGGACTGATAGCCTTGGCGAAAATATTTTTCTTTTATCGCATGAGGTTAAAAAAGATAGTCCAGGTGATGAATTTGATGAACAGCCTGAATCCGGTTTTGTATATACGGCCCATTATCTAATGAAAGAAGGTAAATACAGGACAACCCGAACCTCAACGGATGATGAAAAAGCCTGTTCATTCGATCTGCTTTGTAATTTTATTCCTGGATCTACAACTATTACAGATTTAGATAATAACGGATATGCCGAAATAAAGTATCAATTCGCCAAAGCTTGTCGCAGCGATGTTTCTCCGGCTTCCATGATTTTGGTATTAAGGGAAAATGGGAAAAATCATATTCTAATCGGAACAAGATGGGTGTCTTATGCTGACGGCATGACTTTTAATATTACAGAAGTAAATGCAAACCTTGACGGAACTCGAAAACTTGCAGATGAAATGGAAGAGTTAGAAAGATCGATGGGGAAATATAATAGCGAATATCAATTTTCAGGTGCACCGCCAGCATTTATAGCATTTGCTCGAAAAGAATGGGTGAAATATGCAAAAGAAAATATGGGAGAATAGTCATTGAGTACAGCAAAACAAAACCTCAGCGTTCAAAGATGGGTGGCTGCAATTTCTGTTTTGCTGCTGGCTGTTAAATTTATTGCATACTACTCAACACATTCAGTCGCAATTCTTACAGATGCATTAGAAAGTATTGTAAATGTTGCAGCAGGTTTTATTGGTTTGTATAGTTTGTACGTAGCAGCAAAACCTAGGGACCAGGATCATCCCTATGGGCATGGTAAAGCAGAATTCCTTTCTGCTGCAATAGAAGGTACGTTGATAGGTACTGCAGGTTTAATTATTATATACAAAGCTGTTCAAAATTTAATTCATCCTGTTGAATTGCATAAAATTAACTATGGGATATGGCTGATTGCCGTAACAGCTTGTTTGAATTTTATAGTTGGTTATTTTTGCCTTCGTACCGGAAAAAGGAATAATTCACTGGCATTGATTGCCAGTGGAAAACATTTGCAAACGGATACCTGGTCCACAGTTGGAATTATTATTGGCCTCGTTTTATTATATTTTACAGGGTATAAATGGATAGATAGTACCATTGCCATTTTATTTGCATTGTACATTATCTACACTGGGTATAAAATTTTGCGTACTTCTATTGCTGGTATCATGGATGAAGCAGATGTAAAGTTGTTATCTCTACTGGTAGAAGTATTGAATACTAATCGAAGAGAAAACTGGGTGGATTTGCATAACCTTCGGGTGATAAAATATGGAACTGTGTTGCATGTAGATTGTCATTTAACAGTGCCTTGGTTTTTGAATGTGCATGAAGCACATAAAGAAGTTGATGCGTTGGGAATATTAATCAGGAAAGAGTTTGGCGAATCGCTGGAATTGTTTGTACATTCTGATGGATGTTTGCCATTTCAATGTAAGATTTGTAATAAAACGGATTGTCCGGAAAGAAAGAATAATTTTGAAAAACGAATTAACTGGACGTTGGAAAATATTTCGCAGAATAAAAAACATGAATTAAAATGAGTACAAAGACAGTAACAACTTGGAAGACGGCGCATGAATTTGAAAGTAAACTTGGAGATAACAGTATTCAGTTAGATGGCAGTAAAAAAAATGGCTTTGGGCCAAAGGCGTTGTTGCTTTCTGGTCTTGCTGCTTGTTCAGGTATTGATGTAGTGGATATACTTGAAAAAATGAGAGTTGAGTTTTCTGATTTTGTTATTGATACTGAAGCAGAACAGGTGGATGAACACCCTAAAGTGTTTACAGACATATTGGTTACTTACAGAATAAAGACCGATGCTGCTAATGAGGATAAAGTGAGAAAAGCCATTGACTTGTCGTTAGAAAAATATTGTGGTGTTGCAGCCATGCTGAGAAAAAATTCAGCAATCAATTATAAACTGGTTATTGAATAATGGCGACAATCAATAAAATCAAGATGATAATATCTCGATTTTATGATTTTTTTCATTTGTAACTCCTGAAGGAATAATTATTAACCCTATTTTTATAATAAATAATAATACTATGGCATTACGTCTTGGGGATATTGCTCCTAATTTTAAAGCAAGAACATCCGTTGGGGAAATTGATTTTTATGAATACTTGGGCGATGGCTGGGGTGTTTTATTTTCGCATCCTGCTGATTACACACCGGTATGTACTACCGAATTGGGAAGAACTGCTTTGCTCAAAGAAGAGTTTGCAAAGCGTAATGTAAAAGTATTGGCGTTAAGTGTTGACCCTCTTGATAAGCATAAAGGTTGGATCAGTGATATAAACGAAACGCAAAATTGTAATGTTGATTTTCCCATCATTGCTGATGAGGATAAGAATGTAGCAACATTATATGATATGATTCATCCAAATGCTTCTGCAACCGCAACTGTTCGCTCCTTATTTATAATTGGTCCAGATAAGACTGTAAAATTATTTATTACTTATCCTGCTTCTACTGGAAGAAATTTCTTTGAAGTGCTTCGGGTAATTGATTCATTACAATTGACTGCGAATTACAGTGTGGCAACACCAGCAAACTGGAATGCAGGAGAAGATGTAATTGTTGTGCCTTCTATTTCTACTGAAGATGCTATTAAAAAGTTTCCTAAAGGAGTAAAAGAGATAAAACCTTATTTGCGGTATACACCTCAGCCGAATATTGACTAAGAGAACGATATAGCAACAGAAATCTTTCTTTAACGGAGGGAGCTGTATTTACTTGCAATCAATTTGCCAATAAAAAACTGTCAGAGGTATATTTGCTTTAATTAAACACTGGGCAATTATCATGGCAAAGCATCCCGAAACAAATGCGGTAAGAATTCAAACGAAGAAAACCGGCGAGAAAGAACATTCCACTCCATTATTTCTTACCAGCAGTTTTACTTATGATTCAGCAGAAGATATGGCGGCTGCATTTTCAGATGACTCTTTGGATGTAAATATCTATTCCCGTTTTTCTAATCCTTCGGTTGATGAGTTTATTGAAAAGATAGCTTCGCTGGAAGGAGCAGAAGATGGAATTGCTACTGCTACAGGAATGGCTGCGATTTATTCCACTTTCATGACTTTTTTAAATCAAGGTGATCATATTATCTCTGCATCAGCAGTATTTGGGTCTACGCATACTATTCTTACAAAATATTTACCTAAGTGGGGAATTGAGGCTTCTTACTTTGATATGAATAAACCGGACAGAATTGAAGCGTTGATAAAGCCCAATACAAAAATATTGTATGTGGAAACACCAAGCAATCCGGGGCTGGATATTATTGATATTGAATTTGTGTCCGCATTATGCAAGAAAAATAATATTCTTTTTGTAGTTGATAATTGCTTTGCTACACCAGCAGTACAACAACCCATTAAATTTGGCGCCGACCTTGTTGTTCATTCTGCCACAAAATTTATTGACGGGCAAGGAAGAGTATTAGGCGGCGTAGTAGTTGGGAAAAAGGAATTGATACAGCCGCTATATCTTTTTATCCGCAATACCGGGCCATCCATGAGCCCTTTTAATGCCTGGGTGTTATCAAAAAGTCTGGAAACTTTATTTATACGAATGGAACGACATGCTGCCAGTGCATTGCAGATTGCTAAAGCATTAAACGGTCATGCGAAACTGAGCTCTGTAAAATATCCATTTCTGGAATCACATCCACAATATGCTATTGCAAAAAAGCAAATGAGTAACGGCGGCGGTATTGTAACTTTTGAATTAAAAGGCGGCATTGAGGCTGGAAGAAATTTTCTGAACAGTTTGCAGATGATCTCTATGACCAATAATTTAGGAGACAGTAGAACAATCGCATCTCATCCTTCATCAACCACACATTCTAAATTATCATTAGAAGAAAGAGCTGCCGTTGGAATTACAGATGGCTTGATTCGTATTTCTGTAGGTTTAGAAAATGCAGATGATATATTGGATGATATTTTGCAGGCGTTGGGGAAGTGACCGGGAATTATTCGTTACCAAATTCTGAAGTAGATCCTCGCTGTTGTAAATTTGCATTATTTAGCCGTTCAATTATTTGTTGTCCAATGTAATCTTTTCTATTCTTGTACTTTGAAGGAAGATTTGAATGATAATGTGGTCGCCTATAATAAACATTCCAATAACTTATAACTCTGCTTTTGGTTTGATGCCAATATTTTTCGTTGTCATTAATAAGTTTTAAGTAATTATCAATTGTTTTGTCGTTAATATGTTTGTCTAAAACAAATAAAATTTCAATAACATATTCCCCTAAAAGTTGAAAAATAAAAGGGGTAATATAATTTTCAGTTTTGTCTATAAGTAATTCTAAGCGACTTTGTCTTATATAACCGTTATGATGTCTTAGGAAGAGGCAGTTTAGCATTATCTTTTGTTGTTCAGTTAATGACTTTTCTTTAACGGGATCTGGTTCATCAATATAAATTCTACAAGGAATATTTATAATTTCATTATCTATATAAATAGTTTGAGAATCAGGTGAAAACAAATAGTCTTTATCAAAGGATAGTATCTCAATCACTTTTTCTACATCTTGTTTCAAAATCTCAGGAAAAGTGTTTAGAATAGTTTCTGTAAATGCAATTTTAAATTTGTCTTTTTCCATGGCCACATTTAGATTGATCCACAAGAAATAAAATTAAACTATAAGCACAAAGATTCAAAACTGGAGAGTTTATCTACACTAAAGTCCCCCTTTAGGGGACAGGGGTTTTTTCCTCTTCCTCAATTGCTGCAATGTTGCCCGCATATCTTTTGGTAATTCTGCTTCCAGTTCAATTGCTTTTCCATCAATGTCTTTAAAGCCTAGTTGAAAAGAATGTAATGCCAACCGGCCAAGTATAGGTCGTTCTTCCAGTTCATCTTTTGAGAGATTATATTTCTTCTTCAAGCTGGAAATTAAAACCGGTTTGCCATCACCATATACCTCATCACAAACAATCGGATGGCCGTATTCTTTCATGTGAACTCTTATCTGGTGTGTTCTGCCAGTATGTATATGAAACTGCACCAAAGAATAAATGCCAAAATCCTCCAACACTTCAAAATCAGTTAAAGACTCTTTCCCATTTCGATGAATGATCATGGTTCCGTTTTTTGCCGGATGTTCTGCGATAGGAAAATCCATAGAACCTTTTTCTTCAGGCAATGAGCCTGTAACCAAACCTTGATATATTTTCTTTGTTTGTCTTTCTTCAAATTGAAGTGAAAGATGTTTGTGCGTAGTTAAATTTTTTGCAAAGACGATTAAGCCGCTGGTGTCTTTATCTAAACGATGAACAGTATAGATATCTTTATACTTTTCAATTAATAATGATTTCAAGGAAACATCTTTCCCCATTCTGTCGGGAATTGACAATAAACCAGAAGGCTTATTGAGTGCTACCCAGTTTTCATTTTCAGCAATTATAAATGAAGAAAGTTTCATTAAATTATTTCGTGTAGATTAGTGTAATTCGTGGCAGAAAATTATTTTCCTCTCTTAAAATGTTTCAAGTCTCTAACTTCTTTCTCTTTAAGAAATCGCCATTTACCTCTTTCAATATTCTTTTTGGTAAGTCCGGCAAATATTACCCGGTCAAGATTTTTTACATCATAACCCAATGATTCAAAAATGCGGCGAACGATTCTGTTTTTTCCGCTATGAATTTCCAGGCCGATCTGTGTTTTATCTTTTATATCTGCAAAAGCTAATGCATCTACATTGATAGGCCCATCCTCAAGCACAATTCCTTTTAAAATTTTATCAAAGTCATTTTTTGTTAATGGCTTATCCAACGTAACATGATAAACTTTTTTTATTTCGTTGCTGGGATGTGTCAATTTCTGCGCCAGCTCACCATCATTTGTAAAAAGCAAAACACCTGAAGTGTTTCTATCCAATCTGCCAACTGGATATACTCTTTCAGTGGTGGCCCGACTGATAAGATCAAGCACAGTTTTTCTACCTTTAGGATCTTCTGTTGTTGTTATATAATCTTTGGGTTTATTTAATAAAATGTAAACCAGATTTTTTGCAAGGAATATTTTCTTTCCATTTACATTTATTTCATCAGTGCTGTCTACTTTAAAACCCGGTTCTGCAATAGTTTTACCATTTACTTTAACTAGTCCCTGTTTTACTAGTTCAGCGGCTTCTCTCCGGCCACAAATGCCAGCATGTGCAATAAATTTATTCAGCGGCATCTTGTCGGCTGATTCAGGTCTTAAATGTTCAGGGGCTTTTTCTATTGGCGTTTCATCAGGGGTTCTTCCTCTATATCCGGGCTTTGTGGCCCTTTCTTCTTCTTTCTTCTTTTCAAAGAAAGCCTGTTTTTCTTTATTATACTTTCTTTTTTCCTGTTTGAATTGTTCCTTTACGGCTGCATTACTTTTCTTAGGTACAAACTTGCTGAAATTATCCGTTCCTTTTTTCTTCATGTGGAGTGTTTTGCTGTTTTACAACAGTAGTGAACGGCAAAGATAGGTATTCACATTTCAACGTAAAAGGAAAAGCCTCCCGATTTATAGGAGGCCTTGGATATATGCTAGAGTAATTGAATTAGATCGTATCGTTCTTTACAGGCTTTTTTCTGTCACCGCCTCTTTCTCTGTTGCCAGGTTTTCTTTTTTGCGACTCTTTCATTTTTTTCAACTGATCTTCAGTAAGAACCGATTTCATGTTTTCTTGCTGAGCTTTCATTAACTTTTTTACCTGTTCTTTCTTTTGCTCTTCATTCATTTTACTATTTTCCTTTATAGCTTTTATTTTTTGCTGGGTAGCTTCTCTGTTCTTTTTAAGCTGGGCAGATTGTGCATCAGTTAATCCAAGTTGAGTTTTCATTTTCTCTCCTCTTTCTTTTGTTCTCTCTTCAAATTTTTTCTTTCCTTCAACTTTGTTTCTTTCTATTTGTGCTTTTTGATCGGCAGTAAGAAAGCTCTGCATTTTAGTTTTATTCTCTTTTTGAATAGCAGCTATTCTTTCTTTTTGATCTTTAACTGTGATATTCTCATTTTTTTTCAACTCTTCCATTTGTTTACGGAAGTTTTCTCTTTGTGTTTTGAACTGTGCTTTTTGATCTTCCGTCAGGTTAAGTTTTTGCATATCCATACGAGAGCCTTTCTTTCTGTCCATCTTATGGTGCATTCCAGGTTTACCTGTTTTTCTTTCTGGGATATCTTGTGCGTTTACAGCAAAAGCCATTGATACAATCAAGACCGATAGGATTATTTTTTTCATGTGTTTTAATTTTTGATTTGGACGCTGCCGGGTTCAAAAACCTTTCGGCATTAAATGTTAAAATAAAATTGTCTGTATACAGACCTTGCTTTATTTCACAGGTTTAATCAAAGTAAGAAAAACATCGTAGAAGGGCCAATTAGTTGATTTCTTTATTGGCAAGTTGACCACAAGCTGCATCAATATCTTTACCTCTGCTTCGTCTTAATCGGGCATTAACCCGGTGTTTTCCAAGGTACTCCATGAAAGCTTCCACCTTCGTTTCGTCAGGCTTTTGGAAACGGGCAAAGTCAATCGGGTTGTATTCAATAATATTAACAAGGTCGGCGGGAACTTGTCTATAGATTTTAATCAGGTCATCAGCATCATCTGGGCTGTCGTTAAAATCTTTGAACAGAATATATTCAAATGTTACCTGTGTGCCAGTTTGTTTGTAAAAATAATTCAACGCATCAATCAATGATTTGATGTTGTTGGTATCATTAATGGGCATTATTTCATGCCTTTTTTTATCTGTAGCAGCATGCAATGAAAGTGCTAGTTTAAATTTCACTTTATCATCACCTAATTGCCGGATGCCTTTTGCAACTCCAGCAGTCGACACCGTGATTCTTTTCGGACTCATCGCCATTCCATCAGGAGATGTAATGCGTTCAATAGATTTCAACACATTTTTATAATTAAGCAACGGTTCTCCCATTCCCATAAAAACAATATTGCTTAGTTTCTTACCTTTTGTTTTTTCTGATTGTTGGTTTATCAATGCTACCTGATCATAGATTTCGTCAAACTCAAGATTTCTTTTTCTGTCTATATATCCTGTCGCACAAAACTTGCAACTGAGTGAACATCCTATTTGAGAAGAAACACAAGCAGTAAATCTTGATGTAGTTGGAATCAATACACCTTCTATTAAATGACCATCATGTGTTTTGAACCGGGATTTAATAGTACCATCCGATGAAAATTGAGTAGCATCAGTACTTAATGCAGGCAACGTAAAATTTTCGCCCAATTTCTGACGAAGGTCTTTGCTAAGATTGGTCATATCTGCAAAACTCATGGCATGTTTCTGCCATATCCATTCGTATACCTGCTTTGCCCGAAATTTTTTTTCGCCTAACTCTTCAAAATACTCTTCAAGCTCTGCCAAACTAAAGTGGCGAATATTGGTAACTGTTTTTTTCATCAGGAGGCAAAGATAATTGAAGCAAAAGGGATTAGCATAATTCACAGATATTTGCTGTTTAAATCATGAATATGAAATCTGTCTATATAGTTGACGCTGTCAGAACACCGATAGGAAGGTATGGCGGAGCGTTAAGTTCAATCCGGCCGGATGATTTACTGGCTTACATTATTAAAGCTTTATTAAAAAGAAATGAATCTGTTGATGTGAATGCAATCGAAGATGTAATTGCTGGTGCTGCCAATCAGGCGGGAGAAGACAATCGTAATGTAGCAAGAATGGCTGCATTATTAGCTGGTTTACCTGTAACTATTCCGGGAAATACTGTTAACAGGTTATGTGCTTCTGGTTTACAAGCTATAATGGATGGAACCAGACAAATAATGTGTGGTGATGCGGAAATGATTATCGCTTGTGGAGTTGAAAGCATGACCAGAGCTCCTTTTGTAATTGGAAAAAGTGAAACACCGTTTGACCGTTCATCAGAAATGTTTGATACAACAATGGGCTGGCGGTTTATTAATAATAACTTATCTGCCATGCATTATCCATTTGGTATGGGAGAAACGGCAGAGAATGTAGCGAAGAAATGGAACATCGGCAGACAAGAGCAAGATGAATTCGCATTCGCTTCCCAACAAAAATATGCAGCAGCAAAAGCTGCTAATAAATGGGATGATGAAATAGCAGCAGTTGAAATAAATAAGAAAGGTTTGATAAGTTGGGTAGTAGATGATGAACATCCAAGAGAAACATCTTTAGAAAAATTGGGAACATTAAAGCCAGCCTTTATAAAAGAGGGAACTGTAACAGCAGGAAATTCTTCCGGAATTAATGATGGATCGGCAGCAATGTTATTGGCAAGTGAAGATGCGGTAAAGAAATATGGCTTAAAACCATTGGCAAAAGTTACATCTATGGCGGTTGCTGGCGTAGATCCTGCAATTATGGGAATTGGACCAGTTCCAGCTACCCAAAAAGCATTGCAAAGGGCTGGATTGAAAACATATGATATTGGCTTGATTGAATTGAATGAGGCTTTTGCTTCTCAATCCATTGCTTGTTTGCGGGATTTAGAACTTGATTCTAAAAAAGTGAATGTAAACGGAGGTGCAATAGCACTTGGCCATCCATTAGGTTGCAGCGGCGTTCGTATTGCAACTACATTATTGCATGAAATGCAAAAGGAAGATGTAAGATATGGTTTGGCAACAATGTGTGTAGGCGTAGGACAGGGTGCTGCAGTTATTTTTGAGAAAGTTTAGACAGTTATTCTATGCTGTATGCTTTTGTCGTAATTTCCTTTTTTAAATTAAAAAATCAAAAAATGAGAAAGATAGTTCTGTTATTTTTAATGGCTGTTGCCTTTTCAAATGTTAATGCACAGGTTGATTCATTACAAGAATACACCGGTAAATACACTTTTCCAGAAGGAAGCCCTGTTACAGAGATTGGAGTAATTGTGGAAAACGGTGTATTGACTGCCACCTCAGTGATGGGAAACTCTGAACTAAGGAAAACAGATAGCAAAGATGCTTTCGAATTAGTAGCATATTCAGGGTTAGCAACTTTTAAAAGAAATGCAGAAAATAAAATAACTAGTTTATTGATTCAGGTGCAGGACATTAATATGGAAGGAATGAAAGCAGAGCCAGCAATTGATAGATTAAAAAAAGAAATATCAATTTTTTTATTAATAAGGTAATTTTGGTAAACAATGTTGTGAAAGGGAAATAAGTTTTAATTTATTTCCCTTTTTCTATTGGATTATTAGATGTTATTCAATATCACTTTATTAGACTTTTAATTTAATTGCTCCAGTTTTTTATTCATTTAACATTCGTTAGTGCCGTTTATAATTATTTTTTGCCAGTGTTAACTTGAAGTATATTTTCGTGCAGCAAAAGATGGCAAGTAGCGGTCTTCTTTTGCTAGAACTGGTTAATTAAATGTTAAGTTTTTCTACTTAACGGTTAAGTAATAGCTCTTTTTCTTTTAACATTTATTGCATAAAAATTAAAACTAACTGCATGAAGAAATTTTATCTCTTCTTGCTGGGTGTATTGTGTCTGTCTGTACAGGCATTTGCTCAGCGAACTGTTACCGGTACGGTAACTGATGAAAAAGGCCAGCCATTGGCCAATGTTTCAGTATTGGTTAAAGGAACTACAAATGGTGCCACCACAAAGGCTGACGGTACCTATTCTGTAATTGTACCTGCAAATGGTAAATCTATTATGTTTACTTCAGTAAACATGGATCCAGTAGAAATGGTAATAGGCAACAATGCTCAAGTCAATGTGGTACTTAAGCAGGTTGATAAGGATATGGAAGAAGTAGTCGTTACAGGATATCAAACTGTAAGAAAAAAGGATGTTGCATCGGCAATCTCCCAGATTTCTGCAAAAGAAATTGAAAATATGCCAGTTGCAAATTTTGCGCAGGCTATGCAGGGAAGGGCGGCAGGTGTAATTGTAGCCGCAGCAAATGGAATTCCTGGAGGAGGATTAAGTGTAATTGTTCGTGGTGTAGGCTCAATTAATGCTGGTACAACGCCTCTTTATGTGGTTGATGGAGTTCAATTGAATACCTCTGATGGTTCAATTAATACTCAAGCTAATCCTCTAAATTTTTTAAACCCTAATGATATTGAGTCGATTGATGTTTTAAAGGATGCAGCAGCGGCCTCAATTTACGGTGCAAGAGCCGCTAATGGTGTTGTGCTTGTTACTACAAAAAAAGGCAGAAACGGAAAGCCGAAATTTACCTTTGATACTTATGTTGGTCAATCAAAAGAATTAAAAAGGCTGGAAGTTACTAATACACAACAATGGTTTCAATTAAGACAAGAAACCTTGATTAACGCTGGTGCAACACCTGCAAGTGCTTTATCTCAAGCACTAAGCGGTATAGGTTTACCGGCAGGTACTTCACAAGGAAAGATAGACAGTCTTCCAACTTATGACTGGCAAGATGCAGCTTTCGGTACAGGAAATATTTTTAATGCAGAAGGTTCAGTACAGGGTGGAAGTGAAAATTTAAATTACTATTTATCGGCATCTTATACCAAACAGACCGCTTTTATAAAGCCAACAGATTTTCAACGTGGCGCAATGCTTTCGAAAATCTCATATAAGATTAATAATAAAATCACTATTGATAATTCTATTAATCTGAGTACTTTCTCACAGCTTGGCCCTTACAGTACTGGTAATACAGGTTTTGGCAATGCAGCCTATGTTGCAAGTCTTATGCATCCAATAAACCCGATTTATAATGCGGATGGTACATTTTATGGATTACCTGGAACTGGACAGAATATGATAGGGACATATAATCATAACATCATTGCTATTAATGAGCTGGTAAAGTATTTTACCAGAACCAACCAGCTTGTAGGCAATATTGCGTTAACCTATAAAATAACACCACAGTTGACTTTGCGATCTATGGTTGGTATGGATTATCGTAATTTAAGAGATCATCGTTATCGCCCTTCTACCGTGAATGACAGTTATGCATCAGGTGGTAATTTATCTGAGCAGGTAGATTGGAACACTAACTTGATTACAAACACAACAGCTTCATATGTTAAAACGATAAAGGAAAACCATAACATTAATGCACTATTAGGTGTAGAGTATAGAAAGGATCAAAATCAATGGTTTCAGGCGGATGCAAGCGGTTTCCCTTCTGTGCAATTGGAATATTTAAGTGCTGCTTCGACCATTGTAAGTGCAAGCGGTCAGGCAAGTGCCAGTGCTACTTTTTCACAGTTTGGAAAATTGGGCTATAGCTATAAAGGCAAGTATATATTTAACTATACTGTTCGTAGAGATGGATCCAGCAGATTTGGTGCTAACAATAAATATGGAATATTTAATTCTGTACAATTTGCCTGGAATGTTAAGGATGAATCATTCCTTAAAAATGTTAAAGCTATTTCTGGTTTGAAATTCAGGTACTCTTATGGACAAGCCGGTAACGATCAGATAGGAAATACTTTATATGCACAGCTGTATGGTGCAACTCGTTTGTATGGTGGAGGATCTGGTATTTTCCCTAGCCAATTAGGTAATCCTGACCTTACATGGGAAACAAGAGTTGAGCACAATTTAGGTATGGAATTATCGCTGTTTAACAATCGTGTTGATCTTACAACCGATGTTTATAAAAGAACGAATAATGACTTATTGTTAAGTCGTTCTTTGTACCAAACTACTGGTTTCTCTACTATTCAGCAAAATCTTGGATCTGTTGAAAATACCGGACTTGAGATTTTACTTGCAGTAAGACCGTTTGTCGGTAAATTTAAATGGGAATCTAGCTTTAATATAGCTTTCCAGAAAAACAAGGTTAAGGAGCTGTACGATGGCTTGACTCAATTGCCAGGCGATGCTTCTATCCGTGTTGGATCTCCTCTGGGGTCATTCTTTACAGTGGAATGGGCTGGAGTAAACCCTGCTTCTGGTAGAAGCATGTGGTATGATATAAATGGTAATCTAACCTACACGCCAAAAGCTGCTGATAGTAAAATTATTGGCAATATTTATCCTTCTCATTTTGGGGGATGGACAAATGATTTTTCATATAAAGGAATTTCATTGAATGCATTTTTTCAATATGAATATGGCCGAGTAAGACAAGATGGACAACAGATTAATCTCTCCCGTAATGCAAGTACAATCGGTAATGGATTGACGTATATGTATGACACCCGTTGGCAAAATCCGGGAGATGTAGTTCCTACACCTCGGCCTTTCAATGGTCAGACAGATTACAATAGTGTTTCTTGGGCTACAGGAACCCGTTATATCTATAAAACTGATTATGTGCGTTTAAAAAGAGTTACTCTTTCTTACGATGTAACAGCCCCAATTGCTAAGAAGTTACACCTACAGGGTTTAAGATTATATGTACAAGGTGTCAATCTAATTACTTATACAGAATGGCCTGGGTATGATCCTGAGTTTACTGGTGCTAATACAGGAACTATTCCACAAACTAAAAGTTTCACTGCAGGTGCACAGATCAGATTCTAAATTTTTAAAGACAAATTATTATGAAAAAAATACGTTTTAAAATATTGATACTTGGATTGGTTGCTGGTGTTTCTTTGCAGTCTTGCAAAAAACAACTGGACCTTCCGTCATTAAATTCACTTGATGCTAGCCTTGCATTGACAAAGAAAGCTGGTATTGAAAGTGCATTAAATTCAGTTTATTCAATCTTGAAGAGAGAAGCTTTTTATGGAAGAGATCTTTTTTCTGTAACTGATGCCATGGCTGATATTGCTTTTGCAAATAATCGTTCTGCCAGATTGATCAGTGAGAACCGGAATACAGCTAATATTACAACAGCGGTTTGGTCTGGTGCTTATGGCGGAATAAATGAGATCAATCTTACTTTAGCAGCTTTACCGCTTGTTACAGACGCTACTCCGGCAGATGTTACGAGATTAGATGGTGAGCTTAAGTTTATGAGAGCTTTCTTATTATTTGAACTAGTTAGAAATTATAGCTATATACCAACTTTTGTGGTTCCGTCTCAGGATAGAGGAGGAGTTGTAATTAATTTGGTTGGATTCAATAACCCAACTGATGCGGTAGCTTATATGCCTGCAAGGGCAACAATTGCCGATTGTTATGCACAGGTAATGAGTGATCTTTACAGTTCTATTTCACAATTGTCTAGTTCAAATAGAGGACGCAATTATGCAAGTAAACATGCAGGGCTAGCACTTGGTGCAAGAGTAAATCTATATGCTGGCAACTGGGCAAAGGCTGACTCTTTTGCAACAGCAGCTATTACACTTACAGGTGGAATTGGAGCTATGACAAATACAGGAAATTATGTTGCAGGTTGGAGAAATGCAGATCATCCTGAAGGAATTTTTCAGGTTTATTTTGCAACGCTTGCTGAAAATCTAGGTGTTAATACATCTTTGGCTGCTACACATACAACTTTGAAAACTCCAGGTGGTATTAATAATTTTTGGGAAACTAGGCAGGGACAAGGCGATTTGATGCCTAATGCTTTTCTTCTGGGTCAACTTGGAATTACAGGCCATAACTTTAATTCAAACTTAACCTCTTCATCTACTCAACCTACAACAGCAAATCCTGCTGGTACACCACCTCCAACGCTTACTTATGGTTCTGACATCAGGAACAGGTTATTTGAATGGGGTGTTAATGCAGGCGGGCATTATGTAGAATGTACCAAATGGTTTGGAAAAGCAGGTGCTGCAAACTGGGATCATACTGTATTATTCAGATGGCCGGAGCTTTATTTGACAAGGGCAGAAGCAAGGTATCATATGTTGAATGAACCAGATGCTATGCTTGATTTGAATGTTATTCGTACAGCAAGAATTGTAGGATTTGCTGGACCTGCTACTTTATCTGGTCAGGCGTTATTGAATGAAATTTTGAGACAGAGAATGTTAGAGTTTGCATTTGAAGGGCATCGTTTTTATGATATTAAAAGATATGGCCTTGATATCGTAAAGGCTAACCCTGTTATTAATATGCCGGCAACAAGCTTTAGATTATTGCCAGCTCTACCTAATAATGAAGTGGTTGGTAATCCGAACATGGTTCAAAATTTTAATTATTAATAATCACAAAGAAAAAATACGACATGAAAAAATATTCTTTTATAGCATATATAGGTATTGCAGCTTTGATGTTGCCATCTTGTATAAAGGAAGATGTTAAAACTTATACAGGGGCAACTGTTGTGGAATTTGATGCAGCTGCTGTAAACGCAACAACTGCAGGTACTACTTATCCGATATTAACTAGAATTCCGACAGCAACAAGACCATTAACAACTGCTGATTCAACTTTGAGACGATTGAATAACAAGACTATTCAAATCAGGATAAATCTTGTAGGGCCTCAATCTGGTAAGGATGAAACAGTTGGATACAACGTATTTACAACTAGTCCGGTACCAACTGTTGCTTTTCCTGCCACAATATCTGGACAAACACCTTCCAGAACAGCTGGCACATTGACTTATGCTGATGCAGTTTCTGGCACACATTATAGTATTGCATCAACTGGTACAATCACCATTCCTGCTAATAGCTCATTTGGTTATATTGATGTTACTATCATTCATAGTGCAGCAACAGCTGGCCAGGCAAGGTTTTTAGGATTAGAATTAAATGATCTTGGTTCGGTGAAACCAAGTCCCAATTATAAAACTGTTGGATTGGCAATTGACCAACGATAGTTTATTTTAAAAAATAATAAAGAAGCCGTCCTGATTCTCAGTGACGGTTTTTTTATTTTATGCAAAAGGATAATTAAGGAATTCGTTGAATGAAATATTTTCTTGTAAACCAGTTGAAAGTTTTTTTACCCCACAACTTCCTTCCTCCAACTCTTTCTCTCCAATAATAACCACATAAGGTATATTCTTCTTTTCCGCATATTTGAACTGCTTATCAAATTTTACATTTTCGTGGTACAGTTCACTACTAATTCCTTTTTTTCTTAGTTGTTGCATTAGTTCAAACGCCTTTTGACTTTCTGTTTCTCCAAGATTGAAAAAAAGAACCTGTGTGCTAATATGGATGTCAGCAGGAAATAAATTCAACTCTTCCATCACATCGTATATTCTATCTACACCAAAAGAAATTCCAACGCCGGGAATATCTGGCACACCAAAGAGACCGGTTAGATCGTCATATCTGCCACCACCACCAATGCTTCCCATTTTTACAGATGGAGGAGCAGCTACTTCAAAAATAATTCCGGTATAGTAATTGAGTCCCCTTGCAAGTGTAAAATCAACTGCAAGCGTTGAATCGTTAGTTGCAAATTTCAAATAGAGGTATTCAAGTTCTTCGATTCCTTTTTTCGCATTTGCATTTTCTCCAAGAAGTGTTTTTAATTGAGCAATCCTTTCATCATTACTTCCTGAAATGCCCAGGTACTTTTCTATGATTGTTACTTGTTCTGCGTCTAATCCTCTTCCTACCAATTCTTCTTTTACTTTTTCAAGACCTATTTTATCCAGCTTGTCAATGACAATAGTAATATCCATCATCTTTTCTAAGCCACCACATATTTCTGCTAATGCAGCTAAAATTTTTCTATGGTTAATTTTTATAGTACAATCTTTCAACCCAAGTTGTGAAAAAACTTCCTGGTAGATGTTAGCTAATTCAACTTCGTTTAATAAAGCATTGCTGCCAACTACATCTGCATCACATTGATAAAATTCACGGTATCTTCCCCTTTGTGGTCGGTCTGCTCTCCACACTGGTTGTATCTGGTATCTTTTGAAAGGGAACGTCAGTTGATTATGATTCATTGCCACAAATCGGGCAAAGGGAATCGTAAGGTCGTACTTTAATGCTCTTTCAGTAATGCCTTTATTATTTTTCCCCTCTAATACTTTTTCAAAATCTTCACGGAGTTGTTTTTCTTTTTCTTTATTATCGAGTCCGTTATTTAATATTTTAAAAATAAGTTTATCACCCTCTTCCCCATATTTTCCCATCAATGTATCTAGGTTTTCCATGGCAGGTGTTTCCAACGGCTGAAAGCCATACAACTCAAATACTTTCTTTATTGTATTTAATATATAGTTTCTTTTTCGAACTACATCGGGCCCAAAATCTCTGGTTCCTTGTGGTAAAGATGGTTTACTCATCGTTAGCAGCTTTTTACTTTAGGGTTATTAAGCCCCTCCTTCGGAGGGGTTTGGGGAGGTTTTGTAGTCTTGCTATACTTTTCAATTATTGCATCGCAGGCTTTATCAATCAAATCGTAAACTGTATGATACCCTGGCTCTGCTCCGTAATATGGATCGGGAACATTTCTGTCTTCACCAGGATAAAGTTCATTGAGTAATAAATCTACTTTGTTTGTATCAAATTTATTTTTTGCCATGAGGCGCATTTCATCTACTACATCGTCAGCCAGGGCATAAATTTTATCGTAAACTTCAAAATCATCTGCAGAGAACCTTCTGGCTCTTTGTTGACTAATATCAATGCCATTAAGCTTGGCAACCTTTTGCGATAGTTGATGTGGTGCATCTCCTGTATGATAGCTATTGGTGCCTGCACTTTCTATGCTCCATTGTAAACCAGCTTTAAACGCTTTGTCCTGAAGAATCCCTTCTGCTAAAGGGCTACGACAAATATTACCTAAGCAAACCATCAGGATTTTCATTTGGCAAATATAGTTATGAGTTGTTAGCAAAGGACCATAAGCTTATCTCAATAAAGTTTTCGGTGATCTTTTCGATATGATGGCATATGTTATCACTTTCTCAAAATCAGGAATTTAGTTGTGGATTAAGAAGTATACATGCATCTTATAAGCAAACACACAACAATGAAAACTACTCAAATTTTGCAATCAAGTCTTCTCGATATCATTTTCGAGCACAGAAATAAAGATTACGGTGCCTATGCATTAAGAAAAGGATATAATAAGCGTTTGCTGTCAGCACTTGCCATAGGTTTTTTTATTTCACTATTTTTTGTTATTATCGGAACATCCGATAAGAAAAAAACTAGTATTATCGTAAAAGAAGAAACGTCTGGTATTGTAATAAGAGAAATTAATTTGCCAGAGAAGAAAATTGAAAAACCTAAGTTGGCGGAAGTGGTAGCAAAGCCAAAAGCAGTAAAGAAAACAGTTCCAAAAGTAGCAGAGGTAAAATTTACTTCACCTCCAAAAATTACTGAAATTGTAAAAGAACCAATGGCTGCAATTGATGATATGGAAGGAAAACTTACATCGGATAAAAATGCGGATGGAGATAAAATAGAAAAGGATATTGTGCGGCCAAAGGTTGTTGAATCGGTGGGAGAAATAAGTACTGTGAGTGGCCCGGCCCAACCTGAAGCCTTCTTTGCAGTTCAGGAAAGAGATCCCGAATTTCCGGGCGGTCAGGATGGCTTGATAAAATTTTTACGTAGGTATTTAGCAACGCCGGAAAATTTAGAAAAGGATGAGAAAAAATTGGTTAGGATCAAGTTTGAAGTTGATAAAGATGGAAGTATAAGTAAATTTGAAATTGTGACAAGTGGGGGCTTGAAATTTGATAATGAGGTAGTAAGAGTAGTTAAAAAAATGCCTAAATGGATACCGGCATTACAAAATGGAATAAATGTTCCGGTAAATTATCTGTTGCCGGTAACATTTATTGGGGTAGAAGAGTAAAAATTCAATATTTTTCCATTTCTAAAAAAACAGATAAATGCTTGAAGAATATGAAAGACAAAAACGGAAACGCTTAGCTACCATGAGGTCGCTGATGGATTATGGAATGGGTTTTATGATTCTGTTGTTAGGGCTTGTTTTTTTCTTCAGAGATAAATTTGGAAAAATTTCTTTGAACGAGAGGTTTCCGCCAGATAATATCGATAAAATATTCGGAGGCTTTTGTATTGTTTATGGCGCATGGCGGATTTACAGGGGGTATCAAAAAAAATATTTTAAATAATGGAGATTCGTACAATCCGATATAAGTTCTTTTACATTTTTATAATTGCAATGATAATTGTCAGCTGCAAGTCATATAAAGAAAAAGAGAATGAATTACCGGATACTGAATATCGGGGAAAAATAAATGTGAGTGCAGATGAAACATTTAAACCAATTGTTGATGAATTGGTAAAAGTCTATGAGTCGAATAACCGTGACACAAAGATCAATGTTGATTATAAGCCAGAAGCAGAATGTTTAAATGATCTTTTAAACGATAGCATACGGATGATTATAGTAACCCGTAAATATTCTGATGACGAAAGAGAGTTAATAATTGATTCCTTAAGTGTAGGTCCAAAAAGTATGGTGGTTGCAAGAGATGGCATTGCTGTTATTGTTCATCCTTCATCAACTGATACAATGTACACTATGAAGGATATTAAAGATATTCTAACAGGGAAGTTAAAAAATGGCTTAATCCCGGTTTTTGACGGAGTAAAAGCAACCAGTACCGTACGTTTTATCATCGATTCAGTATTAAGAGGTGATTCATTAACGCCAGAAGCAATGGCAGCCAGAAGTAGTGAAGGTGTTATTGAGTATGTTGCGAAAAATCCGGGAGTGATAGGTTTTATTGGAGTAAGTTGGATTGGAAATCCGGAAGATGAATCGCAATTAAGCTTTTTGAAAAAAGTTAAAGTTGCTAATATTGAAAGTACTGATATACCAGGATCATATGTAAAGGCTTATCAGGCAAACATTTACTTAAAAAGGTATCCAATGGTACGGGATTTGATTTATATATTAAAAGAGAGTCATAGAGGATTGGGAACAGGGTTTGCCAATTTTATAAGTGGAGAGATTGGACAGATAATTTTTAAAAGAGCATACTTAGCACCGGCACAAAAAAATCTGGGAATAAGGCCGGTCAGATTAAATGAATAAAAAATCAGAGTTAGTTATATTTACAAACATTAATTAAAAGAAGAAGAACATGAAGAAAACCACAGTTACATTTTTAGCCGCCTGTTTACTTTTGGTAAGCAGTGTAAAAGCACAATCTGTTCAGGATGGCATAAACCACCTGAATGCGGGTAGGGCGGAAAGTGCAGTCAGTCTTTTAAAGAAAATGTTAGAAGTAAATCCAAATAATGCTGATGCTAGTTATTGGTTGGGTCAATCCTATCTGGAAATAGATGAAATTGCCAGCTCAAGAGTAAAATCTGCAAAAGAGCTATACCAAAAAGCCTTGCAAAATAATTCTAATCATCCTTTATTAATAATTGGTATGGGCCATGTGGATCTATTGGAAAACAGAACTACAGAAGCCAGGCAAAAGTTTGAATCAGCTCTGGAAATGACGAAAACAAAAAAGGGCTTCGATCCAGAAATGTTGCTTGCCGTTGGAAGAGCAAACGTTGATGCAAAATCCGGTGATTTTAAGTATGCTATTGAAAAGTTGAATATGGCAACAGACAAAGGAAAAAACCCAGATATCTGGGTTCAATTAGGTAGAGCTCAAAGAAAAGAGGGAAAAGGCGAAGGCGGTGGCGATGCGTTTAAGAATTTCAATAAGGCCTTAGAAATAGATGCTAATTACGGACCAGCTTATTTACAACTTGCAAAAATATTTGAATCGCAAAAAAACTGGAGTTTTGTTTTAAAATATCTTACGGATGCTGTTACAAGAGATCCAAAGTTTTCAGTTGGCTATTATGAACTTTTTTACTACAAATTTTTGAGACAAAATTACACAGGAGCAGAAGAGGAATTAGTAAAATATATTGAAAGTAAAAAGCCAGATACAGATATTAGCGACGAATATTTATATGCACAGCTTTGCTGGGCAAGAAAAGATTTTAACTGTGCCATTACTAAAGGAGAATCAATTATTGCAGCATTAGGTGATCTTACAAAACCTAAAGTATATCGGTTGATGGCAGATGCTGCTTTGCAGAATGGTGATTTTCAAAAAGCAAGAAAATACAGTGATTTATTCTTTGCAAAGAAAAATCCAGATGATCCTAAAAACTTAAATGATTATGAAATAAAAGCTTCGGTGTTGGGGAAATTAAATGTAAGCTCTCAGGAAGTTTATGATGCATACATTGAAGGAACTATAGTTGACACAACACTCGATGCTAAACTTGATTTTTTGAAAAAGGGAGCCACGTATTTTAAAGATGTAAAGGATAGGGATTATGAAGCCAAAATGATTCAAAAAGTAATTGCAATGAGGACGGAGCCTATAATCAATGACTATTTTGACTTAACAATTGCTCATTACTTTAAGCCAGATTATGATAAAGCAAGAGAAGTAGCACTTGTAATGATTGAAAAATTTCCAGCTGAAATATATGGTTATGAGTGGGCTTATAATAGTGCTGTGGCTATCGCAACAGACACCACACGGAAAGTAAAGCAAGATAGTATTGGGTTTCCTTCGGCAAACAAATTGTATGAATTTACTTTAAGAGATACAGTTAAATTCAAAAAGCAATACCTGAATTCTGTAAGGTTTTTAGCGGCTTATTATATTAATGCAGCTAAAGACAGAGATAAATCATTAGAATTTTTCCGTAAATGGTTAGCAGTAGATCCGGCCAATGCTACTACAATTCAGAGCTATATTGATCAGATTGAAAAAATGCCTGCCTCAAAGCCTTCCTCTGAGAAAGCAGCGGCACCTAAACCAGGATCCAAACGACCGTAACAGCATTAAATTTATTATAAACTAGGTTTTCTTCTTTTACAACGAAAATCCCTTGCTATACTTAGTGAGGGATTTTTCATTTTTACTGTAGGATAATTGCTATTGGCTAATTCATTGATTTTGCGGTAACTGTTTCTTTCTTTTCCCATGCTTCGTAAGGTATTTTCATGCGGTAACCTTATTTTTGCCGATAGAATAGAACCTATGATTCGTTTATTACAAACTAGTATTACTTCTTCTGATGCCAGTTCTTACCTGCCGATAGGAATTCAGGTGTTAATTGCTGTAGGATTAGTGGCTTTTTTAATGTTTGCGACCCATATGCTTGGGCCCAAAAGAAAGACTTCGGATAAGCTACAGAATTTCAGTAGTGGTATCGAATCTCATGGTGATGCCCGACAGCCGATTGCTATTAAATACTTCCTTACGGCTATTTTATTTGTGCTATTTGATGTGGAAGTTATTTTCTTCTATCCCTACGCAGTTAATTTTAAAGGGTTGGGCTGGGATGGCTTTTGGGCAGTTTTGATGTTTGTAAGTTTTTTCCTTTGTGGGTTTGTATATATATTGAAGAAAGGTGCATTAAAGTGGGAAGATTGATTTGAAAATGTGCCAATTAGCCGATTTGCTAATGAACTCAGAACCGGATGTTTTGTTATTTAATTATCACATTAGCAAATTATCCAATTAACTAATTAACTATGGCTCGTCCTGTATCATATAACTTAATTAATAAGCCGCTGGAAGCAGATATCAGCATGGCTGATATGCCCGAAGGCAGCATGGGCGAAGGCTTTTTTGCTACCAAACTTAATGATGTGATTGGTTTAGCAAGAAAGAATTCTATCTGGCCGCTACCATTTGCAACTTCTTGCTGTGGTATTGAATTTATGGCAACTATGGGTTCACATTACGATTTGGGTCGTTTTGGAGCCGAAAGGGTTGGTTTTTCACCCCGTCAGTGTGATTTGCTAATGGTAATGGGAACAATTGCCAAAAAAATGGGACCTGTTGTAAAGCAGGTTTATTTACAAATGGCAGAACCTCGCTGGGTAATTGCCGTAGGTGCATGTGCCAGCAGCGGCGGTATTTTTGATACATATAGTGTTTTGCAAGGAATTGATCAGGTAGTTCCGGTCGATGTATATGTTCCGGGTTGTCCGCCAAGACCTGAAGCAATTATTGACGGTGTGCTGAGAATTCAGGATTTGGTAGCAAAAGAAAGTCTGAGAAGAAGAAATGGAGAACAGTACAAAGCATTAATGGATAGTTACGGAATACAGTAAAA
>Ga0209063_1000196_pt1 | contig 59947 bp, 61 predicted proteins | sample KloWWTmeKNB19Kit_FD_187177 | JGI IMG/M metagenome (GOLD analysis project Ga0209063, IMG submission 187177) | Active sludge microbial communities from Klosterneuburg, Austria, studying microevolution and ecology of nitrifiers - Klosterneuburg... | ecosystem: Engineered > WWTP > Aerobic digester >... | reverse complement strand
AAAAAAGCCCAATAAATCTCTTGGTACCATCATCCGGCTTAACTCGAATAATACATCCTGATTGCTTTGTTTACGTTTCTGTCCCATAACGCAAAGCTACAATAGCACCTCAAAAAAAGAATTAGCCCGCTTGCTTGAATAAGCACATTTTTTCATACTTTTATTCGGTTTAAATTTTCAAAAAAGTGGAATACAATTCCATTGACCAGGGAGAAATGGCGGCAACCATTTCTCCATTTTTTTTTATTTCTTTCTATTTTCCTTCATTCCTAGTTTTTATTTGTTTATGATAATTTGTTTACCTTCTTTTTTATATGAAAACGGAAAAGATAATTGTAAAGCCTGTAGAATCTCATCCAGTGTTTCTTCTTTAAAACTCGCTGTGTATTTATAATTCTTTACTGATGGTTCCTGAATCAAAATGGCTATATCAAATCTTCTTTCTAAAATTCTTGCAATTGCATCCATACTTTGTGTATCAAAAATCAATTGATCATCCACCCAAGCTGTTTCCACATTTTGATTGAATTCATCGAACTTCAAAGGCAATATCAGTTCAGATGGCATTGTAGAAGTTCCATTCGGCAATGGCCTATTTTCGAATACAAATTTTTGATTAACCACCAAGGTCTTAAACACCACGTCTTTCTTTCCTTTGTTCATCAATATTTGCACCTTTCCTTCCAACAGAGACGTTTCGCTTACTAAGTCGTTTTTATACGCTTTGACATTAAACTTTGTACCCATCGCTCTCACCTTGTATTGCTTCAAGTGAACCACAAAAGGCAATTGCTTATTATGTGCCACATCAAACAAAGCCTCGCCTACAAGAAACACATTACGATTTTTTGTTGCAAAATCTTTATCCACATGCAACGCACTATTAGCATTCAAAACCACTTTGGTACTATCGGCCAAATAGAGGGTACGCTTGTCTCCTGGCTTTACAATGAAATCTTTTATTGTACTCGATTTATTTACCACCAGGGGTTGTGGTGCTGATTTTTTTGTTGAATATAAAAAATAAGCGCCCACCATAAATAATAGAAATAGTAGAGACAAGGCCGAAATGAAGGATCTTCTTTTCCTCCTTTTTCTTGACCCATTTTCTGATATTGCCAACTCGTTTATACGATTTTTGGAATGAGATGGCACATACAACGAATGTTGCCAGGTGTCGCGACTGGCCGAAAGTTCGTTTTGCTTTTTAAGCAACATCGTCTTCAATACCAGTACCATTTCTTTAGCCTCCTGCATGGTTGATAATTGTTCCGGATATTGTAATAGGTAATCATTCCAATACCTGATGGCATCGGCATCCGTTTCCTGGCAATACAAAATAAAGGAGTCGTCAATAATAAGTTCGTCAATCGAGAAAATCATACACTTTGTAAATGGCTATACAATAGAAGACGGATGGATGAAAAAAACCTAACAACAATTTCTAACATTCTTTTAAAAAAACAGGGACAGTAGGCCTCCTAGTTTCGATGGGCTTACCCGGACATTCATTGCTTTACGTAGCATCTGAATTCCTTTGGAGAGGTTGTTGTACACATTTTGTTCTGTGAGACCAGTATGCTTTGCAATATCTTTGGTGGTGTAGCCATTGTGGTATTTCAAATATATCACCCTACGGCAACGGGCTGGAAGGGATTTATACGCCTCGGCTAAACAATCAATCAGAAAACTGTCCGACTCTATGCGTTCCAAAATTTCCTGGGTAGATGGCACATCAAATGCATCCTGATTATACGGTTTGTTGGTTTTCCTTTTGGAGCGATATTGGTCAATAAGTTTTCTTTTGAAGGCAGTGCGCAGAAATGCCTCCGGATTGCGAATATCTTCTTTCAACTCTTTCTGTATTAGCTCCAGAAAAAATTGTTGTACGGTATCTTTTGCCTCCTCCAGTCCCAATCCAAAATGACAGGCAATGGCAATAAACTTTGCATTGAACTTTTCATAATAAGATTTAATGACTGTCATTTGCCTACACTTGTTATGCAAACATAGTGGAAGAATGGATTAAAAAATGATCGGTAACAAAAAGTTAAAGTGTGTGAAACAATGAAAGGCTGGTATTGAATATTTTGAAGGAGAGGGTATTTGTATTTTGAAAAATTCAAATTTTTTTTGTTCTGTAAGTTAAACAGCAAACCCTATTTAGGAAAATCGACAGTAAAGATTCGTTCACACCAGTTTGATTCCACCTTATTCAAAACCAGCAGTTTTCGTATCTATGTGTCATACTTTACTTCCATTAGTGTAAGTCCATGTGCCGGGGTGTCGAAAAAGGCATTCTCACAATCTTTGGAAAGGATGATTTGGTTAAATTCTTCAATTGAAATACTGCCTCTTCCCACTTTCAACATGGTAGCGGTTAGTGCCCGCACCATGCCTCGTAAGAAACGATTGCCCGAAACCTGATAGACCAACCGATCTTCTAATTCCATCCATTCACTTTGAAAGATGGAACAATTAAAGGTTTTCACCTGTGTGTTGCGTTTGGAAAAACTTTTAAAATCAGTATGCGTTTTAAGGATGGCAGCAGCCAGTTTCATTTTATCTACATCCAGTGTGTACGGAAAGAAATAGGCGGTATCCTGTAGAAATGGGTTTTTGAATTGATACACCTGGTAATGGTAGGTTCTGTTTAGCGCATCAAATCGACAGTGTGCATCAGGCTTCATTGCCTTTACAGATTTTATCACAATATCGTTAGGCAGGATCGCATTGAGGTTATAGATCCAGTCTTGTTGAAAAGTTTCCGGCCAATCGAAATGAAAAAAATTTTGCCGGGCATGAACGCCTGCATCGGTTCTGGAGGAACCTGTAAGCACCGGTTTTGATCTTAACAAAACCTGAAAAGCTCTTTCAATTTCACCTTGAATAGTAAAAGCATTCTGCTGAATTTGAAAACCACTAAACCTTTTGCCTTTGTAGGCAAGTTCTAAAAAATATCTCAACTGAATGGATTCGTTTTGGACTATTTTTTTAAGAATAGAATGACTATAAAACCTTATTGCTGAAGCAGTGTGTTGAACTTGTCTTTATACGTTTGATCCTTGAGCTCTGAAGCCAAAGAGGCAAAATTTTCTATATCGGAAACATGCCCTTTGGCTGCTTCATAAAAATGAAACTTACCTGCATTGGAAAGAAACATACTGCTGAGATACTTAATTTGGCTGGTGGAATAACACCTGGTATCGAAAGCGAGTTTTGCCTGTGTGATCATGTTATCATCATTGGTTTCGTTGGCCATTGACCTGCGTAGCTTAAGAAAATCATCTTCGGAAGCGACGGCTTTGCAATGGACTGGCAACTTTTCTGCCAGCGCATTGGTCGAAGGTTTTTCTGCTTTTGCTACAGTAGAATTGGAACCAATAGGTGATTCAGAAGATGTGGTTGCCTCTATCTTATTGGTTTTTTCAGAAGGCGTTACTATTCCCTGAATTTTACGCTCAATTTTATTTTTTGCTGCATCTTCTGCCGAAGTGGATACTTCAATTGGGTTGGTGGTACCAGGAGGAATGACAACAGAAAGCGCTTTGTTTTCCACGTTATTTGTTACACCATTTTCCTGTTGCGGATGAGGTGCTGGAATAAATATAGTAATTGGATCTACCTGCCCACCTGCATTTAGATGCTCATACACAACCGTCAAGCCATCAGGCGACTGGGACTGGGTAATTATGTTGGACTTAACGGAACTTGCTTCAACCTTGGAAACAGCAACGGGTTGTTTGGCCACCTCGGGTTGCGAAACCGGTGGTTGCCCAGTAGCCACTTCTTTTTGGGGCTCTGGATTTGGCTTTACAGCAACCGGTTTTTCCTCCACTGGTTCAGGCTTAGGTTTTTCCAGCAGACTTGGATCATTGGCGGCTTGTGCCAAAACTTTAGTAAAATCGGACACACCATCATCTGCAACTACTGCTTTCTTTTCTTCTTGTTTTGGCTTTTCTTCAGTTTTGGGTTTTATCTCCACCTTGGGGGTTGTATTCACCGCCACTTCTTCCACCTTTTCCGGAGTGTTTTTGGCTTTTTGAACAGCCATTGTTTGCAGATCAAACAATCCCCATCCATCAGTACCATAATCTTTGATTAGATAGCCTTTGTCTTTGGAGTCTATCTTAAATTTGAAAGTTTGCTCCGGTGCCTTGTCCTGAGGAAACCCTACCACTAATTTATAATCCCCATCTTTCAATTGAGGTAAAATAAGATAGCCAGATGCATTGGCACTAATTTGTTGACTATTAATTTTTATATAAAAAGGCTGCGCCGGTTCTGTTTGCAGATAAACAAAATACTTTGATTGAACCTGGTATTGTCCAAAAGAGACGAATGACAACAATAATAATACAGCCGAAAATAAAAAATGCCTGCTCATGAAATATAAATTTTTCTTGCAGGCAAATTTAACCATTACTGAACAGTTACCTTCTATTTTTTATAGCACTATTCCTTTCTTATTGTGTTTTAACAAATTCTATACTTTGAAAATAATATTTCAAAAGCAAAAACAAAAAATTACCAGCTACCACCAGCTCCACCACCACCAAAACTACCTCCCCCGAAACCTCCAAATCCTCCACCGCCACTAAAGCCTCCGCCGCTGCCACCGCCGCCAGACCAGCCTCCAGGAAAAATGATTGGTCCACCACCCCAGTTATCCCTATAACCTCTTCGGGAAACATAGCCTCCTCCACCGCCACCACCTCTGCGACTGATGAAAAAGATGATTAAGAAAATTACAATAGCAATAAATATCAATCCGCCCAACGAACCGCTGCCTCTTTTTTGTTTGTAATCCTTCGGAGCAACATATTTGCCAGCAGCAGCATTCATCACATCGTTAGTAGCCAAATCCAGTGCTTCGTAATTATTGCCACTTTTAAAATTTGGAATCAGGCTATTTTGTACAATCTGATCAGCGACTAAATCGGTAACAGAACTTTCAAGGCCATACCCCGTGGCAATAAAAGTGCCTCGTTGATCGCCTTTTTCTCCAGTATTTACGAGAATAACCACCCCATTGCTGAATTGCTTTTGCCCGCCTACACCCCATTTCCGACCAAGTGCTACCGCATACTCATCGCGCGAGTATCCTCCAAGATTGTCGACAATTACGATTGCAATCTGATTGGAGGAGCTGTCATCATAGGTTACTAATTTATCTTCAAGTTTTTGTTTTTCTGATTCAGACAAAAATCCACTTGTAAAATCATTCACCAACTTTGGGGGAACTGAAGGATCTGGCAATACCTTTTCAATCTGTGCCCTGGAAAAAAGTGAAATAAATAAAAAAAAGAAAAATAATAATCGTTTCAATCCTGTATTGTTTTTAAAACCCTGAAATATGATGCCTACCACATAGATGTATTAATTTCCAAACACTATGTCATCAGGCAATTCATTATGATCGGTGATCCGGTCGTAAGGGAAATATTTTTGAAGTCCGTCCCCTATTTGATAAATATATTCACTAATACCCTGGGCAAAATCATTGCTATTGAAATGTTTTAAGATACGCTGCACTAATTCCTCCCAGTAAGGCTTACCTGTTTTGCTATAAATCCCCTCATCTCCATAAATAGCCATTTGATGGTCTTTCACGGCGATATATAATAGCACCCCGTTTCGATCCACCGTCTTATCCATTTTAAGGGTATAAAAAACTTCGGCGGCTCTGTCCACCGCACTTACATATTTACAATGCCTTTCCATGTACACCCGAATTTCGCCACTAGTCCGGCTTTCTGCCAGCCTGATGGCATAAACCACCTGCTCCTGTTCTTCGGGAGTGAGAAGGGATGGTTGTTTCTTTTTAAAAAATGAAAAGTTCAATGTATTAAAATTTAATTTCGACATTCTTGTCTGCACCGGCTACCGCTTCAAATCCTTGTTTTTCTTCGAATCCAAAAACTTTGGCTACAATGCTCTTTGGAAAACTTCTCACAGCCAGATTATAATCTTTAACAGCACTATTGAAATCATTTCTGGACACTTTTATTCGTCTTTCATTGCCTTCCAATTGCACCTGAAGACCGCGATAGGCTTCAGTTCCTTTTAGAACCGGATATTTTTCTATCACCGCTATCAATCGGCCTGAAACTGCGGCCAATGTATCCTGAGCTACTGATTGCTGGCGGTAACTCTCCGCATTCATGCTTCCGCTGGAATTACGTAGTGCATTGCTTCTGGCTTCTGCAACTTTGGTCAAGGTGCCTTGTTCAAATCCTGAAATACCTTTCACAGTATTCACCAGATTGGGAGTCAGATCCAACCGGCGTTGATAGGTATTTTGTACTTCGGCCCACATTTGTTGAGCCTTCTCTTCCTTACTGATTAAGCTGTTATAAGCCACAACGATATACAATCCTAAGAGTACAAAGAAAGCCCCAATAAGGTATCCTGAAAATCTTTTTTGATTCACCATGAAAATTTGAGGTTTGAGGTTTGAAGCATTTACTTATTAATCATAAATACTCAAACCTCAAATATAAAATTAGAATTCAACCTTGGGAGCTTTTTCTGCGCCTTCATCTGCCTTGAACGACTCTTTGGCCTTAAATCCAAACATTCCACCTAGCATATTCATTGGAAAAGAACGCACTTTGGTATTATAACTATTTACAGTAGAGTTGAATGTATTTCTGGACGCTCGAATTTCATTTTCGATACCTTCCAATTGCCCCTGCAATTGCAGAAAATTTTGATTGGCCTTCAGATCGGGATAACTTTCTACTACAGCCAGTAGACGACTTAATGCACTACTAACCTCTCCCTGAGCCGCCTGAAACTTATTGATGTTTTCTGGGGTCAGTTGGTCAGCAGAAATATTTACAGAAGTAGCCTTGCTTCTGGCTTCGATTACCTTTGTCAGTGTTTCCTGCTCAAACTTTGCTGCACCTTTTACGGTATTTACCAAATTGCCCACCAGATCATTTCTTTTTTGATAATCTGACTGAACATTGGCCCAGGCATTTTTGACAACCTCATCTTCTTTCACCAGGCTGTTATACCCATTACAACCCATAAAGCCTACAATTACTAAAGCAATCAATAGAATTAGTCCTATTCCTTTCATGTTTTTCTTTTTTTAGTTTTATAATGGAACAAATTTAGAATAATTACCTCTGAAATAATAGTTATCACCAGAATATCGGTGAACCTATTTGGTTTATCGGCAGATTCTACTTTCACAGAGGTCCAATTATCCTGAAATTCTAAAATTTATTTGGCCACAAACTTGAAAATCAATAATAAAAGTTTAAATTAGTGCAGTGAAAATGGTTTTCTAAACCTTATTCATTTGCATACCGATACTGAGTGGAATGGCAAGTTTATCCTTCACCAAAAAACCTAACATTATGTACCAGTTTAAAAAAAGCCCAACCAAATTGACGATGTTTTTTGCGCTTTCCATGTTGCTTGCAGCTGCTATTTTTTCTTCCGGTTGTAAAGGGAACAACGCGAGTTTACCTCCTCAGGATGATGCTGCTATGCAAAAAGAAAAAGATGCTATTCTGGCGACCATCGAAAAAGAAACAAAGTCATTTTTTGCCAGAGATTATAAGACTTGGTCTTCTACGTATGCACAGACAGATTATGCTTTTCAAGCCTGGAGTAATAGTGACGGAACCTTTGATGCCAGTGTGGGTTGGAGTGGGATTAACAGCACAGTAGGTAAGTATATTCAGGAAAATCCGGAAGCTCAATCCAGCAGCCACCCTATTGTTGAAAGAAAAAACATACAATATAAATTCTATGGTAAAGATGCGTGTTATCTAACTTGGGATCAGTTCAATAGTAACAAAGAGGGCGATAATTTTCATCATAGTAAAGAAGTACGTGTAATGGAAAAAATAAACGGAGAATGGAAAATTGTCTGTGTAGCCGCTTTCTGGGACTATAAAAATCTGATAGCCGCCGATAAAATTAAGGAGATCCAACGCATGGATAAAGAAACCAGAGGCAAGGATAAGTTGTAGTTCTTCAACAAATTTTGGAACCTAGTGCAAACCTGTGTGATGCCGATTCAGGCCGTTGAGGTAAGTACGCAGATGGTGTACTTCTTGCTATGAAAAATTTTGAGAGCGCAGGCAAAGCCGTTATTTCCCTAACGGCTTTTTGTTTTCATTTCTGGATGTTTTACAGATTTTGTTGCCAAAGGAATGGTTACAAGTATTGTCTTCGGTCTGGTTGAGTTTTCAGATTTTTCAATTTCCACATCGTTGAGGCTGAAGGAACATAAAAAAACACATCAAAATAACCATCGGCAAGCAACTGAAAATAACAAGGACTACAAAAACTGAAAAACGCTCTAATGCTGAACTACATAAGATTTTACATCATCGAGGTTTATGGATTTGCCACTCAAGATCACCAGGCGTTCCACCACATTGCGCAACTCCCTAATATTTCCAGTCCAGTTATATTCTTGCAAAGACTGGATAGCAGGCAGATCGATTGTTTTTCTGGCAATTCCATATTCTTTACAAATAGTATCTAAAAACTGGTCTATTAATGAAGGTATATCATCTCGCCTATCGTTAAGCGATGGAACATGAATCAAAATAACACTAAGCCGATGATATAAGTCCAACCTAAAATTTTTTGCTTCCACTTCTTTAAGCAAATCTTTATTGGTGGCGGCAATAATTCTCACATCCACATGGATATCTTTGTCTGCACCAACCCTGGTTATTTTTCCTTCCTGCAATGCACGCAACACTTTGGCCTGGGCACTCAGACTCATATCTCCAATTTCGTCCAAAAATAATGTACCCCCATTTGCTTGTTCAAACTTTCCAATTCTTTGTTTTACTGCTGATGTAAAAGAACCTTTTTCATGACCAAACAATTCAGATTCGATGAGTTCTGTGGGAATGGCGGCGCAGTTCACTTCTACCAGTGGGAAATTCCTTCGTTGGCTTTTTTCATGCATCCACCTGGCCACCAGCTCTTTGCCTACTCCATTCTCGCCAGTTACCAACACACGGGCTTCGGTGGGTGCTACTTTATCTATAGTCTGTTTGATGCGCATTATTAGTTCAGAATCGCCCACCATCTCCTGTACACCCGATATTTTCTTTCTGAGCACTTTGGTTTCTGTTACCAGATTGCTTTTGTCCAGTGCATTTCGGATGGTAATCAAAAGGCGATTCAAATCTGGAGGCTTGGAAATAAAATCAAACGCTCCCTTTTTTACTGCTTCCACAGCTGTTTCGATGGTACCATGCCCGGATATCATAATCACAGGAACATCTGGTGCAATCTCCATTGCTTTGTGTAAGAATTCCAATCCATCACATTTAGGCATTTTTATGTCGCAAAGCACAGCGTCTACTTTTGTATCTGAAAGCGTTTTATACCCCTGTTCACCATCAGCTGCTTCCAAAACAGTGTACCCTTCAAAGGAAAGAATTTCCTCTAATGTTTTTCGAATTGCCGATTCATCATCTATCACCAGTAATACCGGAGCAGACGTACCTGATTTTGTTTTTTGAGACACTAGTTAAATCTATTTTATTAAATACTTTATAAATGCAAAAATCCATGAGCAATTTACGCCGCTCATGGATTTCGAAATGAGAATTATTTATTAAAAAAAAATTACTTCTTCTGGTACATCACCTCCTTCACCAGTTTCACGGTGCGAGCCACATCTGGTAAGGCAGCCGCTACCAGGTTTGGAGCATAGTGCAAGGGGGCATCAGCTGCAGTGATCCGGCGAATTGGCGCATCTAAATAATCAAAAGCATCTTTTTGTACATTGTAGGATATTTCTGATGAGATGGAAGCAAACGGCCACTGTTCCTCTACTATTACCAGTCTGTTGGTTTTCTTCACACTTTCTACAATCGTTGGCACATCTAGCGGTCGGATAGTTCGTAAGTCAATTACCTCAGCACTGATCCCTTCTTTTTCTAATTCGGCAGCAGCACCAAGAGCCACTTTCATCATTTTATTGAAAGATACAATGGTTACATCGCTCCCATGTCTTTTAATATCGGCCTTGCCTAATTCGATATAGTATTCTTCTTCAGGCACTTCCATTTTATCACCATACATCTGTTCGCTTTCCATAAACATCACAGGATCTTCTTCAAAACGAATGGCCTGCTTCAACAAACCTTTTGCATCGTAAGGATTACTGGGAGAAACAACTTTGATACCTGGAATATTAGCATACATGGATTCAAAAGCTGTGGAGTGCTGTGCTCCTAATTGACCCGCTGAACCATTTCCACCGCGAAAAACAATGGGGCAGGAAATTTGGCCACCACTCATTGCCAGCATTTTAGAGGCAGTATTGAGAATTTGATCCAGTGCCAGAACGGCAAAGTTCCAAGTCATAAATTCAACTATTGGTCTTAAGCCATTCTGAGCGGCACCCACCCCTACAGCGGTAAACCCTAATTCTGCAATGGGGGTATCCAAAATTCTCTTTGGACCAAATTCAGCCAGCATGCCCTGACTCACTTTGTACGCTCCATTATACTCGGCCACTTCCTCACCCATCAAAAACACGCGATCATCTCTTCTCATTTCCTCATTCATTGCCTCGCGAAGGGCTTCTCTAAACGCTATAATTCTTGCCATATTTTTTTATTAAAGTGGAGCAAATTTAAGTGAGATGTTTCAGATTGCCAATTACAAATTGCAGAACATTGAATACGGTTTAGGGAATGCAGAGAGAATAATTTTAATGACAGAAACCTGAATTTATAATATGGAAAAATGAAACACAAAAAACCTACCTCCCTCAAACATCAATCACATAAACCTGTTCAGCCTTTTGCAAAACTTCTGTAGGTTTGCGCTTATGAGTTCATTTGATGTTTTGATAGTGGGCGGAGGACCGATTGGTCTGGCCTGTGGCATTGCAGCTAAACAAGCCGGACTAAGTTTTGTAATTGTAGAAAAGGGATGTCTAGTTAATTCGCTTTATCATTATCCGGTAAACATGTCATTTTTCTCCACTTCAGAAAGATTGGAAATAGGTGCAGTACCTTTTGTATCCAATAATTTTAAACCCACCAGAAACGAATCATTGGAATATTACAGGCGGGTTACAGATACATTTGAATTGAATATAAAACTGTTTGAACTCGTGGAACAGATTAGTAAAGAGAAAAATCATTTTGAAATAAAAACCAACAAAAAAACTTATTCAGCCAAAAATGTGATAATAGCAACTGGTTTCTATGGCATCCCCTATCTGCTTCAGATACCTGGGGAGTCTTTGCCAAAAGTCAGTCACTATTACTCCGATCCACACTACTACGCCTTCCAAAACGTAGTAGTGGTGGGTGCCATGAATTCTGCCGTAGATGCAGCATTGGAAACCTGGCGAAAAGGAGCTAATGTGACCATGATTATCCGAGGCAATGAAATTGGGAAACGTGTAAAATATTGGGTGAAACCCGATATAGAAAACAGAATTGCCGAAGGTTCTATTCTAGCTTATTTCAACTCAGCTCTAGTTGAGATTCGTGAAACGGAGGTAGACATACAAACCCCTGAAGGATTGGTAACCCTGAAAAATGATAAAGTGATTGCCGCCACAGGGTATCAGCCCGATCTGGATTTTCTTCATCAAACCGGTGTGCAATTGAGCAACGACGAATCTAAAACACCGGCTATAGACGAAAACACGCATGAAACAAATATTAAGGGATTGTATCTGGCCGGAGTTATTTGTGGAGGCATGAACACACATCGTTTATTTATTGAAAACTCCAGAGAACATGCAGTAAAAATTATTAATAATATTGTAGCAAAAGGAAGTCCTAAATAATGTTTTTTCTCCCCCCTGCTTCTATATAGATTGTTTCAAAGGATGGCTTATGTTTAAAACAAATCTATTTCAGGAATGAACAATATCTATTCGCTAATATTAGAATGAAAAATTTGATAGACATAGAAAAGGCAAGACAATTAAGAAAGCATAAGTTAGTTGCAACTGGTTTGTTTTTGCTCATGGTTATAATATATATTGCCACCACCTGGATCTTAAAAACCAGAAACGAAATTGTTCTGGGATGTATTAAAGCCTTTGCCGAAGCTGCTATGATAGGCGCTTTGGCTGACTGGTTTGCCGTAACAGCGTTGTTTCATCATCCACTAGGGATACGCATTCCTCATACAAATTTGATAGAACGCCGAAAGAAAACAATCGGCAACAATTTGGGCGGCTTTGTGGTGGATAATTTTCTAAACGCGGCCACCATTCGACCCTATATTGAAAAGATTTCGATAAGCACCATAATCATCCACTGGTTTGGAAAAGCAAAGAATGCTACATTTTTTGTAGATGAGATTTCAAGACTGTTGAAAAGAATCATTTCAAATACTGATGATATCGCAATAACAAATTTTATCAATCACAAATCGAGAGAAATCATCAAAGAAATTGAGCTCAATAGAGTCATAGCTTCGGGGATGGACATTGTGATAGCGCGAGGAGATCATATACGCCTATTCGACTACCTTACCTGCCAAATACGTGAATATGTACTTAACAACGAAAGCCTGATCAGGGAAAGAGTAAAGCAGGAAAGTCATTTTCTGATTCCGGATTTTGTAGATAATATTATAGCGTCCAAAATCACAACCGGGATATCCAAATATCTTACAGAGATTGAAAATGATCCCAACCATAAAATTAGAACGGAACTTAATCTGCAGGTAATAAAATTGGTTGCGGATATCAGGACACAATCCAAATGGAAAGAGGAGTTTCAAGTTATCAAAAACAGTATTATTCAAAGTGATAAGATAGAACAATATGCTCTTTCGATCTGGAAACATTTGCAAAGAAATATATTAGCCGATTTGGACACTCCAGAATCTGCCATAAAACAATATCTTAAAAAGTCTATCGAAGAAATTGTTGTCAATTTACAAAGCGATAAACCTTTTCAACAAAAACTAAATAAATGGGCGCAGTTTCATTCTTATAAATATATACTTCAAAATACAGAAAAAGCGGGAGAACTCATTAGTAGTACAGTTGGTAATTGGGAAGGAAAAGAACTCAGTTACAAATTGGAGCTGGAGGTAGGTAAAGACCTGCAATACATTCGTGTGAACGGAACATTGGTGGGTGGTTTGGTGGGTTTATTGATTTATGCACTTACCCATTTTATTCAAAATAGCTAGCCGTTTTATTCATTTCTAATAATCCATATATGCATATTCAAATTACCTTTCACAAACTATCCAGTGAAAATAAAGACCTCCTGATTGCTTCTCTCCAAGACATAACTGATGGTTTTGAGGAGGAGGAAGATATACTTAAAGCCTATTTTTCAGAAGGTAATTATGATGAATCTCAGATTAAGGAACTGGTAGAAAAATACAACATTTCCTTTGAGAAAACCATCGTCGAAATGCAAAATTGGAATGCCTTATGGGAATCTAATTTCGAACCGGTGTTAGTGGAAGATTTTGTTGGCATTCGTGCTTCGTTTCATCCTCCTATTCAAAATGTCTTATACGAAATCATCATTACACCCAAAATGAGTTTTGGTACTGGCCACCATGCTACCACCTATTTGATGATGCAGCAAATGCGAAAGGTAGATTTTAAGGGGAAAACAGTTTTTGACTTTGGAACCGGTACAGGTGTGCTGGCTATTTTAGCACAAAAACTTGGAGCAATAAGCGTTACTGCCAGCGATATAGATGAATGGAGTATTGAAAACTCGATAGAAAATTTTGAATGCAATCAGTGTGCTTTTATTGAAATAGTACATTCAGGTGCTGCTGAAATGCACAAAGAGTTTGATACAATATTAGCCAACATCAATCGAAATGTTTTGTTGGAGCATATCCCAACCCTTTCTGCACAGTTAAAAAAAACAGGGCAATTAATATTGAGTGGAATACTTGAAGAGGATGAAAAAATCATTGCCGATAAATGTATTAGCCATCAGTTAAAATTTGAAGAAAAAACAACAAAGGGCAATTGGATATGCTTGAGTTTCAGCAAAGTATAGAAACCCCAATTATTATACCATTCAGCTGGTTGGGGTTCAATAAGATTAAAGTACTATATTTACCTCCTGATTGTCCACTAACGGAAAAAGCATGATAGAGATCATTTTAGTTTTTTGTGCTTATTGCCTTGGAAGTATTCCCACGTCGGTTTGGGTGAGCAAGGGATTTTTCGGAATTGATATCCGGGAATATGGGAGTGGTAATGCCGGAGCTACCAATACTTTTAGAGTGTTAGGCCCACGCTGGGGAAGTTTTGTGATGATTTGTGATGTATTAAAAGGTTTTCTCGCAGTAAGGCTTTCTTTGCTTCTACCAGAATTTTCCACCGAAATGGCATTACTGAACTATCAATTAATTCTAGGAATTTCAGCAGTTTTGGGTCATATTTTTCCCCTTTGGGCTAACTTTAAGGGTGGAAAAGGAGTAGCTACACTCTTTGGACTGGTTATAGGTATTTCTCCATGGTCCGCACTGGCCTGCTCGGGTGTGTTTCTGCTAGTACTTTATTTAACAAGGTTTGTTTCTCTGAGTTCCATTCTGGCTAGTATAGCTTTCCCGATATTTATTTTGGTTATATTTAATGTGGATAATCCAATTTACAGAGTTTTTGCTGTGGTAGTGGCTTTGCTGGTGATTCTTACCCATCAAAAAAATATTGGTCGAATCATTCGTGGTGGAGAAAGCAAGGTACCCATTTTTAAAAATAGGGACCGTAGAAAGGGAAGGAACAGAATAAATTAATGCTCACAAACCCGTGAATCACATACTAATTTTCTTTTTTTGGTATAAGGATTGCGATTAAAGATTTGTTTTTAAATAATAAATTTAAAACTAAACGAATGATCAAAAAGTTATTATGCTTTGTCGCCATTGCCGGCATTGCCATTTCCTGTTCAACCAATGCTGTTACAGGTCGTAGTCAGTTCAAGTTACTACCCGAATCACAATTGCAGGAAATGGCCGTTGCAGAATATCAATCGTTTCTGTCCGGAAGTAAAGTAGTTGCGCCCACTACAAATAATAGGGATGCAGAGATGGTGAATCGGGTTGGTCAACGAATAATAAAATCTGTTACCGAATACTTCAAGGCAAACAATCTTAGTCAGGATTTAGAGGGCTACAAATGGGAAACAAAATTAGTACAGGACAATCAGGCTAATGCCTGGTGTATGCCAGGAGGCAAAATTGTAGTTTATACAGGCTTGTTGCCAATTACTCAAAATGAAGCCGCACTTGCCGTGGTAATGGGTCATGAGGTTTCTCATGCTCTGTTTGGCCATACCAACGAAAGAATGAGCCAGACTATTGCCGCCCAATATGGAGGAAGTATTCTTGATGCTTTTTTAGCTAATAAGAGCACGGCCACCATGAGAAATATTTTTGGTACAGCTGTAGGACTTGGATCACAAGTGGGTATATTAGCATTTTCCAGAAAACAAGAATTGGAATCGGATCACTATGGTATCATTTGGGCCGCTATGGCAGGTTATAATCCTCAGGAAGCCATACCATTATGGCAAAGAATGGAAAAATTGTCGGGAGGTGGCAATACACCGGAATTTTTGAGCACACACCCTGGCCCCGAAAGAAGGATAGAACAATTACAGAAATTTATGCCAGAGGCAATGAAATACTACCGTCCAGTAGGTAAATAATCATATAAATATTACAATATTTATAAAGCCTTAGATATCAGTACTTATTTGTTTTTTTTCAAACCTTTGGTTTTTACTGGTTTTTTAAGTTACCTTTGCACAATATTTCAAGGCTTGTTCTTAGGTTCCCGGATGGTAAAATGTCCGGTATTGTTAAATAAATCCCACAAGTTCCATGATTCAGACAGTTTTTGAAAAACTTCAGTACGCAGAGGAAAAGAATCTTTTAATTCAGGGTTTACCGTCTTCCATCGAAAAACAATTCAGCAAAATTTCATTTGCAAAAAACATGACACCATTATTAAGATCAAGAAAACTTGATTTTGCTTTGGTATTTGCCGTAAATGAAAATCAATTGAATGGTATTTTGACTGATGTGATGCCTTCGTTAAAAGAGGATACAAAGTTTTGGGTAGCGTACCCTAAGACTACATCCAAAATAGTTACGGATCTAAATCGTGATCGTAGCTGGAACAGACTAACCGATGAAGGTTATTCTGGTATGGACAATGTAGAGTTAGACCATGTGTGGACAGCAACCAGATTTGAAAGGTGCAAACTTGAACGTAGAACCGCCTCTCCTTCGGAAAGGAAAAGACACGCAGAACTTGTTTAAAGCACGTAATATCAGTAAATAATGAACCCGGCAATACGCCGGGTTTTTTATTTTTGGTATGCTTATTGCACATTAATAATCACTAAGTTATAATCTAAAAACCTGTCTTATATGAAAAAAAGATATTTTATCGCTTTGGCTTTGATCTTTACTGTATTTTTTGCACAGGCACAAACTGAAAAAGGATACTATCTAATTGGTGGGAATATTGGCAATATTAAAGGGAATTTTCAAAAAGGTGGATCAAGTTTTGGAATCGGCATTACGCCAAAAGTGGCCTGGTTTGTCAAAGATAATATAGCTGTGGGTGGTCAGATTGATCTGAATTTCCAAACCGCTAAAGGAGCAGGCAGTACCACTAAATACACCATTGGACCACTTGCAAGGTTTTATTTTAGAGATAAAGAGGTTGGTCAGTTTGTTCGACATACTACTTTTTTTGTGGAATCAAATGTTGGTATTGGTGGCTCTGTGGTGTCTAAGGGAGGCGGTTCCACCAATGGATTAGATATTGGGTTGGGACCAGGATTGGCTTTTTTTGTAAATGAAAATATTGCACTTGAAACCCTCTTAAAATACAATTTAACCTTGGGTTTTGGTAGTGTACCCGTAAGTAGTGGGGTGAATTTTGGCGTTGGTTTTCAAATATATTTACCGACAGCAAAAATTAAATCCCTAAAAAACGAATTAAAATAATCCTGCTTTCTATGGATAATTCAACACCCAGAGAGCCGGTATTTTACCGGCTTTTTTTGATCTAAAGATTGGCCACAGCCTTTTCCCCATACATCTGTTCTTTATATCTTAAAGAAGGCGATGGTATAAATTTACCGATTCCTAAATCTTTCCATTTATTGTCAATAGCAACGATGGTTTCATCATCTGCCACAATAATGTTCGGCCAATCGCGCTGAAAGCCGTCTAACTCTTTAGTTTTTATGGTACCATCTAGTCCAAGTATGGCGGTGTATTTATTCCCCTCTTCTATCGTGCATAAAACTTCATCTCGTTTAGGGTCCACATTATTACAAAAACGCCAAAGTGCTGTAGGCAGATCCAAAGCATTGACAGTATGTTCTACATATAAAATAATTTTCACGCCTTTCAATCCTGGTAAATTACTGACTGATTGATGAAGACTTCTTATATGACCTACTTTGTTTTTTTCAACTGAAATAACTAAGCAGGGAATTTCACTCTTTAATAGCTCGGCGTTCACACATCGTATTTCAGGGAACTCGGTTAGTAATGCATCTATATTTATTGTAGCCGGAGAATCGGGAAAACTATACCTGGAATCCAGTTCTTCATCGTACTTAAAGGTACCATCTATACAAAGTTTTCCGCCAAAACCCATCTTGCTGCAACTATGATCCAACACATCCATTGGCCCCTGGGAGAAATATACATCAGTAGCTGGATTAAGATTTTTGAAAACTTCCTTGGCTAATGCTTTATAGTCAGAAATAGGAAAATCAGTTTGTGAAGCCAGCACAAGTATCTTATTAAACATCATTTGCCCCGCCCCCCACATGGCATTCATCACCTTTTGTCCCTGACCGGCATACTCTTTATTGATTTGAGTGATGACCAGATTATGAAACACCCCTTCCACCGGCATATCCATATCTTTAATTTCTGGAACTAAAGTCATTTTTATGGGAGCTAGAAAAATTCTTTCTGTTGCTTTTCCCAGCCAGGCATCTTCCTGAGGAGGAATGCCTACAATGGTGGCTGGATAGACTGCATTTTTTCGGTGTGTGATAGCAGTGATATGAAATTTTGGATACCAGTCTGGTAAAGAATAATATCCTGTGTGATCGCCAAATGGTCCTTCCCACAGCAATTCATCATTTGGATCCACATATCCTTCTATTATAAAATCTGCATCTTCCGGCACTTCTATTTCTGGTTGGGTAATACATTTCACCAACTCTACCTTCTTCTTTCTTAGAAACCCTGCCAACATGTACTCGTCCACATTTTCAGGTAATGGTGCTGTGGCAGAATAGGCATAGGCTGGATCTCCACCTAGGGCAACTGCTACCGGCATTCGTTTATTAAGTTTTTTATACTCGTTGAAATGTTTGGCAGATACCTTATGTTTATGCCAATGCATGGCCGTAAGTTGTGGACCAAATACCTGCATACGATACATACCTACATTGCGCACATTGGTATTTGGATCTTTAGTATTGATAATTGGCAGCGTAACAAATGGGCCTCCGTCCTGTGGCCAGCAAGTAATCACAGGGAGCTGTGTAATATCTGGCAATCCTGACCATTTTTCGCCAGAAGGTAATGGTTTTTCTGTTAAAATCACTTCCTGACAAAGCCCTCTGCCCTTAATTACTTTTGGCATCCAGGATGCAAATTCTCCGAGCTTGGGTAGCAATTTTAGTTTATCAATTATATTTTCTTTAGGTGAGGATAATAGTTTGAACAGATGCTCTATGTCCCTAGCTACATCATTTAGTTCCTGCACACCAAGTGCCATGCACATTCTTTTCTCACTCCCATAGGCATTCATTAATACAGGAAAATCATATCCGGTATTTTCAAACAAAATAGCTTTACCCCCTCCTAGTTCTTTGCTCATTCTATCTGTAATTTCAGCAATTTCTAAGTGCGGATTGACATAAGTTTTTATTCGTACCAACTCACCTGCCCGCTCTAACGCTTTAATAAATTCCTGCTGATTTCTATATGCCATTTATGTGGTTTTTATTGATTGCCCAAACATACGACAAACAAATCTTAATAGGTATTACCAATCATATTTTAGAGTTCTTATACCAAAAAAAAAGCCGCTTCAAATTTGAATCGGCTATTACGTTGGTCATAATTCTCTTATCCTAATATTTTTAAAATACGCCTTATTCCCATGATCCTGCAAAGCGATTTGCCCTTTTTTTGCCTTCCGATAATCAGGGAATGTTTTCCATTTTCCGGAAAGCCTTTTTTGGTTCCAGTCTTCAGTCCAAGCTTTAAAGGCAATAATTCTTACCCCATTTAGCCAGTGTTCCACGTTGTACTTATTGAAAACAATTTTGCTTTGATTCCACTCACCTATCGGTTTGAGCTTTTTATTTTTCCCTGGTAGATACATTGCATAGTCAGCTCCCGCCTTTTGCCATTCTTCTAATTTTCCAGGAAAATTAATGTCATCAATAATCTGATATTCGGGTCCTGTTTCATAAGGTGCTTTATATTTTGCATCCTCAATCACATGATACATCAATCCACTATTGCTGCCTTTATCCACCTTCCATTCCCACTCCAGTTCAAAATTTTCAAACTTTTTATCGGTAACTATATCACCACCTGTATCATGTGATGAAGCACCCAAACACACTAAAGCACCATCTTGTACAATCCAATTTTTTACCGTCGAACCTCCTTTGTTAAATCCATGCCAGCCATTCAGCGTTTTTCCATCGAATAGACTAATCCATTTTCCTTTTTTCAAAAAACATTCTTGCTTCAATTTGTCATTGTTGATTGCTGATGTTTTTTCTTCTACTGAACTACTGAATAGAAAACCTGCCAGACTAAGGCTAATTAAAATTCGGATCATGCGTTTTAAATTTATTAATATGTTATAAGAGATTCTATGGTTTTGAATATTTGTAAAAAACCTGTTGGTTACAATCAATCAAACCAATTGCCAAGAACATGGACAATTTTGAATAAATATACAATTAGAAAGTCAACTAAACTACACCCACATTCCTTATTCTAAACATAAACATCTTACTAAATAATTAAACCCACCTTTGTACCGCCTTTTCAACTAATAAAATCATATGTAAAAATTAGAAGCAAAACAGATAACTTTCAAAAAAAGTGAAAAATCTAAAATAAACTATCCCTTAGGATATATAGAATGGACAACCAACGTCAATAGCCGTGCAACTCGTCTGAAAATAAAAATAAAATGAGAAATATTACACTTTTGCTTTTATCCATCATAATACATATATCGTGTACTTCTCAAAATAAAACTATCCACCAGGAGGCTCAAGCCAAAGTAAATGAATTAAGACCACTTCTAAGTCTTTCAGAAAGTCAAACGATTAAGTTCATCCGTATTGAAACGAACTATCTAAAAGAAATAAAAAAGCTACCTAATTCGGTAGAGTTGTTTGAGTATAATATCCACACCAAAAAAATTAAAGAAAAAAGAAATAGTTCGCTAAAAACTATTTTAAGCCATGAGCAATTATTAAGACTAGATGTAATTGAAAATAACAGGATAAATCAAATACCGATTAGGGTACAATAAAGCAACAGAGCCAAATATCTTTAAATAACTTTTCTCGAAAATCCAATACTTAAAATCGAACAATACATAAAGCAAAAAACCCGAACAATGTCCGGGTTTTAATTATAATGTCATCAATATTTTCTAGATCTGCACAGCTGATGTGCTTTGTCTGCCTTGGATTCTTCCACTCTTCATCAAACCATCGTACTGACGCATCATCAAATGTGTTTCAATTTGCTGCAATGTATCCAGTACCACAGCCACCATGATTAAAAGAGAAGTACCTCCAAAGAACATGGCAAAGCCTTGTGTCATACCAAACAATAACTGAATGAGCCCCGGTAAGATACCCACAAAAGCCAGCATAACAGAACCCGGGAAAGTTATTCTATCCATAATGGCTCCGATATAATCTGTAGTAGGCTGACCCGGTTTTACTCCCGGAATGAACCCATTATTTTGTTTTAAGTTGTCAGATATTTGTTTAGGATTAAAAATTAATGCTGTGTACAGGAATGTAAACCCAATCACCACTACTGAATAGATCAACATATACCAACCATTGGTATGATCAGTAAACATTTTTCCCAGTGTACTATTAGTGCTGCCCATTGTAAACAAAGTAGGAACAAACAAAATAGCCTGAGCAAAGATGATAGGCATAACACCTGAAGCATTCACTTTTAACGGTAAAAACTGTCGGGCACCTCCAAACTGACGATTCCCCACAATTTGTTTAGCATAGTTCACCGGAACTTTTCTCACTGCCTGAATCAATAGAATACATCCCAGATTAATTGCTATGTATAAAGCGATCTCAATAATAAATATTAGGATAGTACCTGTACGTTCAGAACGGAAAGACAATTCCTGAACAAAAGATTGTGGCAAACGAGCCAAGATCCCTATCATGATAATTAAGGAAGTACCATTACCTAATCCCTTATCAGTAATCTTTTCACCCAGCCACATCACAAACAATGTGCCTGCAGTTAATACGATCACAGTAGTCAGGGTGAAGTAAGCAGCTCCAAACCCTGGATCGATAGCCGGGCCAGAAGTTTGTTTCAAATAAGCCACATAAGCAAATGATTGTACGATAGTAACCATCACGGTTATGTAGCGAGTCAGCTGGCTTATTTTTTTACGTCCACTCTCTCCCTCTTTCTGCATTTTTTGGAAAGTAGGTACAAGTACAGCCATTAGCTGCACAAAGATAGAAGCCGTGATATACGGCATGATACCCAATGCAAAAATTGATGCCATGTTGAAAGCACCACCTGCGAAAGTATTTATCAGATCCAGGATACCGTTTTGAGCATTGTTTTTACTAAACTCTTCAAGTACAATTGGATTGATACCCGGCAGGGTAATAAATGCACCAATTCTATAAACTGCTGTAAGCATTAAGGTGTAAAGAATCTTAGTTCTTAATTCTTCAATGCTCCAGATATTCTTTAATGTTTGAATAAATTTTTTCACCTTATTTCCTCTTAATTAGACAATCGTCAAAATTAAATGACGCACCCCAGTGCGTCAAATAATTTTATCCAGAATTATTTTAAAATTTCCACAGTCCCACCTGTCGCTTCAATCAGCGACTTAGCCTTTTCGCTGATGGCGTGAACTTTGAAACTAAATTTGCCTTTCAATTCACCATTAGCCAAAATTTTCACTTTGTCTGTTTTGCTCACAGCACCTATTTCATACAAACTGTCAAAAGAAAATTCTTGCAAATCATACGCTTCCGCAAAATGATCGAATTGTCCAATATTAAATACTTTGAAAGTAATCTTTCCGGGATTCTTAAATCCTCTTTTTGGAACACGACGTTGAATAGGCATCTGACCACCTTCGTGACCTATTTTGCTTTTATACCCTGCACGGCTTTGACCACCTTTGTTACCTTTTGTAGAAGTGCCCCCATAGCCACTACCTTCACCACGACCAATTCTTTTTTCCTTATGTGTAGCACCTTTTGCAGGTTTTAATTCATGTAATTTCATTTCTAAAATGCTTTATTTGTTTACTTGCGCCTCAAAGCGGAGGCTCGCTTTAATATCGTTGAATGATGAACAATAATTAATGAATAAAGAGAAATTAGTTATTTCTCTACTCTAATTATAATTCTTCTACCTTCAGCATGTGCTCTACCTTGCGGATCATTCCAAGCACTTGCGGTGTGGCTTCTACTTCTTTGCTGCTGTTAGTTTTATTTAATCCTAAAGCCTTCAAAGTTAGTTTTTGCCTTTCAGGTCTGTCAATCGGACTTTTAACTAAAGTTATTTTTACTTTTTTCATTGCCCACTCCTTGTTCCCTTCAAAAGGGAAGGTTTTTAAAAATTCAGTGATTTGAATAATATTCTTTTGTCTGGCTTTTGCAAGCCCCTCCGATTATGGAGGTTGGGGAAGTTCTATCCCTGAAATACTTTCTTCAAGCCAATGTTACGAGACTTAGCTACAGCTATCGGCTCGCGCAACATAGCCAATGCTTTGAAAGTTGCTTTTACCACGTTGTGCGGATTAGCAGATCCCAAAGACTTAGATAATACGTTTTGAATTCCTGCAGCTTCCAATACAGCACGCATGGAACCTCCGGCAATTACTCCTGTACCTGGTGTTGCTGGTAAAATCATCACTTTAGCAGCACCTTCTTTACACCATTGGTCATGAGGAATAGTACCTTTAAAGATTGGAACTTTAATAAGGTTCTTTTTTGCATCCTCAATTCCTTTTGTTATGGCTTCCTGAACTTCTTTTGCTTTACCCAAGCCATGTCCCACAATACCATTTCCATCACCTACTACTACTAAGGCTGAAAAACTAAAAGCACGGCCACCTTTGGTAGTTTTTACTACACGGTTAATGGCTACTACCTTGTCTTTTAACTCAAGATCGCTGGCTTTTACTTTGTTGTATGTAACTTTTGACATTATATCTATTTAAATTATAGTATGAATTAAAATTGCAGACCACCTTCTCTTGCACCATCAGCTACAGCCTTAACGCGTCCGTGATAAAGGTAACCACCACGATCGAAAACCACATCTTTTACATTAAGCTCACCAGCTTTACGAGCTAAAGCGGCTCCAACCATTTTGCTCTTTTCGCTTTTAGTTCCGCTTTGAGCTTTAATATCTTTATCTTTTGAAGAAGCCGCAACAATGGTAATACCTTTGTTGTCATCGATCAACTGCGCATAAATATCTGTATTGCTACGAAATACAGCTAATCTTGGCTTTTGTGCAGTACCGCCAATTTTCTTACGAATTGTATGACGGATTTTGATTCTTCTTAATACTTTTACGTTTGACATCTTTTTTTATTTAGTTCCTGATGCTGCCAGGAATTATGTTAATATGTTGAAAAGTTGAAAAGTTGATTTGATAAAAAATTGAAACCTATGTTCATCATTCGATCCTGCCAACTTACAAACCTGTTAACTTAAAACTTATTTACCAGCAGATTTACCAGCTTTCTTCCTAACAATCTCACCTACAAAACGAACACCTTTTCCTTTGTAAGGTTCCGGCTTACGCAAACTGCGAATCTTGGCACAAAGAGCTCCCAATAATTGTTTATCGCTACCTGTGATAGTGATAATTGGGTTTTGACCTTTCAATTGTTCTGTTGTTACTGTTAATTCTTTTGGAACTTCCACAATTATGTTGTGAGAATATCCTAAAGCAAGATCTAAAATATTTCCCTGATTGGCTGCCTTAAAACCTACACCCACCAATTCCAATTTCTTTTCAAACCCGTCTGTTACCCCTGCTACCAGGTTGGCTAATAAAGCACGGTATAACCCGTGTTGAGCACGATGCTGGATCTGATCTGAAGGGCGAGTTAAATTCACCTGACCATCTTTCACTTCCACTTTGATATCGGCATTAACAGCTTGTTTCAATTCGCCTTTTTTACCTTTTACGGTTACCACATTATCACTGCTCACCTGTACAGTTACTCCTTCAGGAATTGCGATTGGTTTTTTACCTATACGTGACATAAAAATTCTTTTTAAAACTTTTAAATATATTGTTTAATTTTTCTAACCGATCAGTCGGTATAGTACGACTTAATGTATCAGAAAACTTTTGCTATGCACTTTAAAGTGTCATATTAATAAATGTAGCAAAGTACTTCTCCGCCTACATTCTGAGCTCTAGCCTCTTTATCTGTCATTACACCTTTTGATGTAGAAAGAATAGCAACTCCCAATCCGTTTTTTACTCTTCTGATTTCGGTTGGTTTAGCATACTGACGCAAACCAGGTCGGCTAATTCTTTCCAGACTTTGAATAGCTGGTTGCTTAGTATCTGCATCGTATTTTAATGCAATCTTGATGATACCCTGTTTGTTATCTTCTTCAAATTTGTATTTCAGAATGAAACCCTGTCTGTACAAAATTTCAGTCAAACGCTTTTTCAGGTTAGATGCAGGAATATCTACTACACGGTGTCCCGCCATTTGAGCGTTACGAATTCTCGTTAAGAAATCTGCTATAGGATCTGTTACCATAATCTTATTTAAGATTGAATATTTTTAATTTAATATTATACCTCACCCCTCATCAGGGATTTTGGAACTACCAGCTGGCTTTCTTAAGCCCTGGAATTTTTCCGTTAAGTGCCATATCTCTTAATGCAATTCTGGAAATACCAAAGTAGCGTACATAACCTTTAGGACGACCAGTGAGTTGGCAACGGTTCTTAAGACGCACTTTAGATGAGTTTTTTGGAAGCTTATCCAAAGCGGCATAATCACCTGCTTTCTTTAATTCTTCTCTTTTAGCCGCATATTGTTCAACTAATTTTTCTCTTTTTAGCTGACGGGCCTTTATTGAAGTTCTTGCCATTTTGTTTAATTCAATTTTATATTAATTACTCTGCTGTTCTTTTATTATTCTTGAAAGGCATTCCTAGTTCTTTCAACAGTTCATACGCCTCTTCATCAGTTTGAGCGGTAGTTACGAAAGTGATATCCAAACCAGTAATTTTATTTACTTTATCAATATCAATTTCTGGAAAAATGATTTGCTCGGTTACACCCATTGTGTAGTTTCCACGACCGTCAAAAGATTTTTCACTAATTCCTTTAAAATCGCGAACGCGTGGTAATGCTACAGAAATAAGTCTGTCTAAAAACTCAAACATTTTCTCACCACGTAAGGTTACTCTTGCCCCTATCGGCATGTTCTTACGTAGTTTAAAGTTGGAGATATCTTTCTTAGATTGTGTTACCACCGCTTTTTGACCTGTGATCGTTGTCAACTCGTCTACAGCTACATCCACCAATTTTTTATCGGTTACTGCGCCGTTTACACCACGGTTTAAACAAATCTTTTCAAGTTTTGGAGCCTGCATTACACTTTTGTAAGCAAATTTTTTAACCAAAGCGGGTGCTACTTCACTTTTGTATTTGGTGGCCAGCCTTGGGATATATGTTGTTGTGCTCATGATCTTTTATTATTTTAATCGCTAAAAAGATTAAAGTTTTGTACCTGATTTTTTCAGGATACGGGCTGTTTTACCGTTCTCACGGTCGCGCTTTACTTTTGAAGGCGCTTTAGCCTTTGCATCCCAAAGCATTACATTACTAATGTGTATTGGAGCTTCTTGCTTTACAATTCCACCTTTAGTATTTTGGGCAGAAGGTTTAGTGTGTTTTGTTTTGATATTTACACCTTCCACTAAAACCTTAGCATCGTCCACCAATACTTCTTTTACAAGGCGTGGTTTGGTTTTATCTTTATCCGCACCGGTAATTATTACTACCTGGTCGCCTTTTTTAATGTTGTACTTGGGTTTAAATCTGTTACTCATTGTATTTTGCTTTTTACCTTAGGCTGTTAGCTTTAGGCTTGTCATGCATATATTTTTTCTTTTGGTAGCTTATTACCAAATGCATATTGCTATTATAGAACTTCGGGCGCTAAGGAAACAATTTTCATGTAACCCTTGTCACGCAACTCTCTTGCTACTGGTCCAAAAATACGGGTACCTCTTGGCTCGTCTGCAGCATTCAGGATTACAACCGCATTGTCATCGAACCTGATATAAGAACCGTCTTTACGACGCAGTTTATTAGTAGTACGAACGATTACTGCTTTAGCAACTGTTCCTTTTTTAATACCGCCTGCAGGTGTTGCATCTTTAACGGTAACTACTATTTTATCACCAATTCTTGCATAGCGCTGGCCACTGTTGCCCAAAACACGAATACAAAGTACTTCCTTCGCGCCGCTGTTATCTGCTACATTTAACCTGCTTTCTTGCTGTATCATTTTATCAATTTTGAATTATGAATTATGAATTATGAATTATAAATTCACAATCAATTATTCAACCTATATAATTACTATTTTACTTTTTCTACCACCTCTACCAGTCTCCAACGTTTCAACTTGCTCAGCGGGCGAGTTTCCATGATCTTAACAGTGTCACCAATGCTACACTCGTTCTTTTCGTCATGCGCATGAAACTTGGAGGTTTTTTTCAAAAACTTACCGTAAATAGGGTGCTTAATTTTTCTTTCGATAGCTACAGTAATTGTTTTGTTCATCTTGTTACTGGTAACCACGCCTATTCTCGTTTTTCTTAAATTTCTTTCTGACATTTTTTATAATTTGTCGGTTTTACGTTTGATGCAATTATACATCAAATTTTTTATGCTTGCTCAACCGTATTTTTCTGGTTGATCAAAGTTTCGATGCGGGCAATGTCCTGACGCATACTGCGAATTGACATTGGATTTTCAAGCGGAGTAATGGCATGAGCAAACTCCAACTTTTTTAATCTTTGTTTGGATTGTTCCAATTGCAACTTCAGATCTTCTGCACTCAATCCTTTAATGCTATTTAAAAATTCTTTTTTCTTTGACATAACTGATAATTTGCTAAGTTGATAATGTGCCTTTGTGCTAATTGAGAACCTTTCTGCTGCTAATCAAAATCAATTAGCTTATTAGCACATTAACGTATTAATTAGTGATCAAATCTCTACGCATGGAGAACTTGGTCTTGATTGGCAATTTGCCAGATGCCAGCTGTAATGCACGGCGCGCCACTTCTTCACTCACTCCATCTACTTCAAAGATGATACGCCCTGGCTGCACTACTGCTGCCCAATACTCCAGGTTACCTTTACCTTTACCCATACGAACCTCTGCAGGCTTGTTGGTAATTGGTTTGTCAGGGAAAATACGAATCCATACATTACCCTCTCTTTTCATACTACGGGTAAGCGCCTGACGAGCCGCCTCTATCTGACGGTCGGTAATCCAATGAGAGTCTAATGCTTTTAAAGCATAGGAACCAAAAGAAATAGTAGTACCTCTTTTTGCATCGCCTTTCATGCGACCTTTCTGCATTTTCCTGTGCTTTGTTCTCTTCGGTTGTAACATAATATCGGCCCCTCCTAACCTTACCGCTGTTTTGCGGAAGGAATTTTTGGGTTATTTAATTTAATTAATGCTTTTATTTTTTGAAAGCTTCCTGGTTTTCCCCATGCTGGGCGCAGGTGGCTTTAATGTCTTCTCTCTCTTTGTCCACGACGATCACCACCTCCTCTTCTGTCATCACGACGATCTCTGCGTTCTCCGCCTCCAGGTATATTCTTATCGTTTCCAGAGATAAAGTTTGGATTCAGGTCTCTCTTAGTAAGTACTTCACCTTTACTAATCCATACTTTGATCCCAATTTTTCCGTAAACAGTTTGAGCAAAAACGTTTGCATAGTCGATATCCATACGGAAAGTATGCAATGGTACGCGACCTTGTTTGAACTCTTCGCTACGTGCAATTTCAGCACCGTTTAAACGACCACTAAGTTTCACCTTAATTCCTTCGGCACCCATACGTAGTGCAGAAGCAATAGCCATTTTTGTTGCGCGTTTGAAATTGATACGGTTCTCGATTTGACGAGCAATTGTATCACCTACAATCATTGCATCGGTTTCAGGACGACGAATCTCAAGAATATTGATTTGAACATCATCATTACCGGTAAGTTTTTTCAACTCTTCCTTGATTCTGTCCACTTCTCCACCACCTTTACCAATGATGATACCTGGCTTAGACGTATGAATAGTAATGATCAATTTTCCTAACGTTCTTTCAATAACAATTTTAGAAATTCCACCCTTGTTGATACGAGCGTTCAGATAAGTTCTGATTTTATGATCTTCTATCAATTTAGAAGCGAAATCTCTTTTGCTTCCGTACCAATTAGATTCCCATCCGCGGATGATACCTAACCTGTTACCAATTGGATTTGCTTTTTGACCCATATTTATTGGTTATGCTTTTTTAGATTCTTTTGTCTTTTTAGATCCCTTCTCTTCAGTAGCTTTCACATCAACCACCAATGTTACGTGATTGCTGCGTTTGCGAACACGATACCCTCGACCCTGAGGTGCTGGACGCATACGCTTTAAGGTTCTGCCTCCATCAACATAAATTGTTTTCACAACCAATCCTGTTTCATCTCCACCTTCATTAGCTTGTTTCCAGTTGCTAATGGCACTCAACACCAGTTTGCGCAAAGGCACTGCAGGATGTTTGGGGTTGTGCTCTAATTCAGCCAATACCAAATCTACCCTTTGACCGCGAATCAAGTCTGCGAGCAGCCTCATTTTACGAGGTGATGTTGGATAATTTCTAAGTTTTGCTACTGCTTCCATTTTTATTTTATTAACCCGGCTTCTGTACTACTATCAACATTGGTTGTAGCTTGTCCGCCGTAGCGGATTGCACTTTTGAGCTTCGGTAATTCTTTTGAACAAATTATTTACTACCAGCATGACCTTTGAACTGGCGGGTAGGTGAAAACTCACCTAACTTATGGCCTACCATAAACTCAGTTACATACACAGGAATAAACTTGTGCCCATTATGAACTGCAAAAGTGTGGCCTACGAAATCAGGAGAAATAGTAGAGCGACGGCTCCAGGTTTTAATCACTGATTTTTTATTTTTTCCTTCGTTGATATCTAACACCTTTTTTTCTAAGTGTGTAGCGATATAAGGACCTTTTTTAATTGAACGAGCCATATCTTAATTACTAATTATTAATTTTGAATTGCTAATTATTTGGACAGTTTGCTTCCGTTTTTACGCTGAATGATTAATTTATCACTAGACTTACCTCTGGTTCTTGTTTTCTCACCTTTTGCGTATTTACCGGTACGGCTACGTGGATGTCCACCAGATGCACGACCTTCACCACCACCCATTGGGTGATCTACAGGGTTCATGGCCACACCACGAGTTCTTGGTTTGATACCTCTCCATCTGTTTCTACCAGCCTTTCCCATGCTCTGCAAGCTATGATCACTATTGCTCACTACACCAACGGTAGCCACACAGTTGATCAACACTTTTCTCAATTCACCAGAAGGCATTTTTAATATAGCATATTTCTCTTCTTTGTTGGTCAATTGCGCAGAAGAACCAGCACTACGAGACATTTTACCACCCTGACCAGGATTCAATTCAATGTTATGCACATTAGTACCTAAAGGCATATTTTTCAATGGTAAAGCATTCCCGATTTCTGGAGCTACTGTAGGACCACTGATTACTTTAGCACCAACGGTTAATCCCTGAGGAGCGATAATATATCTCTTTTCACCATCGGTATATTCTACCAAGGCGATAAATGCGGTACGATTTGGATCGTATTCAATGGTTAATACGGTTGCTTCGATATTGTGTTTTTCTCTTTTGAAATCAACAATACGATATTTTTGTTTGTGTCCACCACCTCTGTACCTCATAGTAAGGTGACCAGAAGAGTTACGACCACCAGTGCTTTTCTTTGGTTCTACTAAGCTTTTTTCAGGAGTGTTTGTAGTCACCTCAGCATACGCATTCCCGATTCTCCAACGGGTTCCGGCTGTCATCGGTTTGAATTTTCTTACTGCCATTTTTTGTTTCTTAATTCTGTTTTTGGGATACTGAATTATCTTCTCACCCCAAACAATATATTACAACACTTCGCGGCGGTTGGTTGCCCTTCTTTTAGCCTTCATTCCCTGGTTCACGAATACTAATCACCTGGGAGGAACTATGGCTTAGATATTTGCGTACAAATCAATTTCTTCCCCTACGGCTACAGTTACGTAAGCCTTCTTGAAAGAGGGTTTACGACCTTTGATAAAACCAGCTTTTGTATAACGGGTTTTATTTTTTGCAGGAGCTACTACAGTATTCACAGCTGTAACTGTTACACCATAAAAGGTTTCTATAGCCTTTTTGATCTCCAGCTTGTTTGATCTTTTATCAACTTTGAAAGCATAGCGACGCAATTTTTCTTGCTGGCCATTTGCTTTTTCAGTTAAAATCGGTTTTATTAAAACTTGAGAAGGATTCATCTTCTTTTAATTTAATGCGTTTGAAAATTCTTATGCTTCTGCTACAACTTGGATTTCATCCTCAGAGAAAATTTTTGCAGCACTTTCTGTTAATACCAGTACCTCTGAGTTCATAATGTCGTAAGTGTTTAAATCGCTTAATGACACGCTTAACACTGAAGGAAGATTGCGTAAAGACAATTCAACATTCAGATCTAGCTCAGGGGTTACAAACATTGATTTTTTCTCTCCAACATTCAATGCATTTAACACGCCAACAAATGTTTTTGTCTTAGGTGTTTCGAAAGAAATATCTTCCACTACCACTATAGCATTCTCTTTTGCCTTGTAAGAAAGAGCAGAAATCTTTGCCAGATCTTTTACTTTCTTGTTCAATTTGAAACTGTAATCGCGCGGCTTCGGGCCAAAAATAGTACCACCACCCTTGTATAATGGGTTGCGGATATTACCCTTACGGCTACCACCTGTTCCTTTTTGCTTGTGCAATTTCTTGCTGGAACCTTGCACTTCGGCACGAGTTTTTACTTTGTTGGTGCCTTGACGCTGGCCAGCTAAATATTGCTTAACCGCAAGGTAGATAACATGATTATTGGGTTCGATACCAAAAATATCATCTGGAAGTTCTACAGAACGACCTGTACCCTTACCTTGTATATTTAAAACTTCAACTTGCATTTTCTTTAATTTATATGTTAAGGTTTTGGGTGATATTAGTTTTGAATTAAAACGATTGAACCAATGTGGCCAGGAACGGAACCACTTACCAGGATATAGTTCTTTTCAGCAAATATTTTTACTACTTTCAAACCTTTCATTTTCACTCTGTCGCCACCCATTCGGCCTGCCATGCGCATACCTTTCATAACGCGACTAGCGTCAGAAGAGTTACCCAGAGAACCTGGAGCTCTTTGACGATCGTGTTGTCCGTGAGATTGCTCACCCACACCATGAAACCCGTGGCGTTTTACCACACCCTGAAAACCTTTACCCTTGGAAGTGCCTACTACGTTTACTTTTTCTCCTTCTGAGAATATATCAACAGTAATAGGTTCACCAAGAGCTTTTTCTAGTGAAAAATCACGAAATTCTTTGGAAAACTTTTTTGCGGTGGTGCTTGCTTTAGCGAAGTGGTTTTTTTCAGCCTGGTTAGTGCGACTTTCTTTTTTTTCACCAAACGACAATTGTAATGCACTATAGCCGTCTGTTTCTTTTGTCTTTACTTGTGTAACTACACATGGACCTGCCTCAATGATCGTGCAGGCAGTTTGTTTGCCCGAAGGATCGTAGACGCTGGTCATTCCCAATTTTTTGCCAATAATACCTTTCATCATTTTAATTTTTATGCCTGCAGGATTATTGGGACTTGTGGCTTTCGCCTTAATCGATCCCCGTTTGCTACCAACCTTTTCCTTTTTTTCGGAAGTACTGATAGTAAACAAACCCTGAATGGCTTGTTTTTATGTAAGCCTCTTCAAACCCTTCCAAAGGAGGGGCTTACGAAGAAGCATTTTTTTTAATCAGAGCTCTTTTATTTCGCCAAAGCGAAGTTGAGAGATGACATTTTTTTTATTATAAGAACTAATTGGCAATCTGCCTCTATAAGTCCCCCTTGAGGGATTCTGGCGGCTTTTATGCCTTTATTTCTACTTCTACACCGCTAGGCAAGTCTAATTTAGACAATGCATCCACTGTACGGGAAGAAGAGGTATAAATATCCAACAATCTCTTGTGCGTTGCTAACTGGAACTGCTCACGACTCTTTTTGTTTACGTGAGGAGAACGAAGAACAGTGAATATTTTACGGTGTGTAGGAAGAGGAATTGGGCCTGTTACTACAGCGCCAGTGCTACGTACAGTTTTCACGATTTTTTCTGCAGATTTGTCTACCAAATTGTGATCGTACGACTGTAATTTTATTCTTATTCTTTGCGACATTGTTAGATACCCTTTTTGAAATGGGAGTGCAAATGTAGGCTTCAGATTTTAATTAAACTAATTTTTGAAGAATAATTTTTTTATTTTGTACGATTTTCTGCAAATAAGGTTTCAAATGAACAAAAACCAAGGTTTTGCGCAGATTTTGGGAGCGGCACAAACCTTCTCAAATCCATACTGGTTTAAGGTTGAATCCAGGCCTGGCACTATTCTGCCAACAAAGCTCCTTTTTGCTGTTGTGCATACAATTTTGCATAAAAACCTTCTGGAATTTGCATCAAATCCTGATGCGTACCCTGCTCCACTATGGTGCCTTTATCCAGCACAATCACCCGATCAAAATCCAATAAAGAAAAAACCCGATGTGTAATAATTATTGCTGTTCTATCTGCCAAAAACTCGTTCAGCCTACCCATAATTTCCTTTTCAGTTTTTGCGTCTACTGCACTCAGGCTATCATCAAATACAATGATTGAAGGATCCTTCAACAAGGCTCTGGCAATGGAAATTCGCTGTTTTTGTCCACCACTCAATGTTACTCCACGCTCACCAATCATGGTTTGATATCCTTCCCTAAAAGCTTCAATCTCTCTGGATACACCGGCAATGCTAGCCGCCCTTTCCACCTCCGGCATCCTAGCATTGGGTATGCCAAATCGAATATTATTCTCTACCGTATCACTAAATAAAAAAACATCCTGAGGCACATAACTAATCTGGCTCCGCAGATTATTGAGTTTTATTTTTTCAATTGGAACCCCATCTAGCTGGATCGATCCCTTCTGCACATCATACATTCTCAATAATAACTGAACCAGTGTGGTTTTGCCACTTCCTGTACGACCAGTAATAGCCACTTTCTCTCCTTTCTTAATATGTAAATCAAAATCCTTCAATGCAGCAATACCGGTATCAGGATAACTAAAACTGATATGATTAAAGTCTATTTCCCCTTTCAATTCCCATTCCTTGGATTCAGGCGCATCCTGCACTTCTGGTTCCATATTCAGAAATTCATTCAACCTTTTTTGAGAAGCCGCCGCCCTTTGTACCATACTGGCTGTGAGCCCAATGGCACTCACCGGAAAAGTGAGCATATTGACATATACAATAAACTCTACAATTGTTCCCAGACTAATATTGTGCAGATGGTTGATATAATACAATCCTCCAATCATGATAGTGAACAAGGTACTAAGACCAATGAGCAGGTTGATGGAAGGGAAATAAATAGCTTCCGTCTTAGCCAAACTGATCGCATTTTTTCGATATTTTTCTGTATTCGCTTTAAAAAAACGAAGCATATTTTCCTCCTGAACAAAAGATTTAATCACCCTGATACCAGAGTAGGATTCCTGTGCGTTGGTGGTCAGGTCAGACAATGCCTCCTGTATTCTTTCACTTTTTTTATGAATGGTGCTATTTACAAAATAAATGACAATAGCCAGAATTGGCAAAGGAATCAACACATAGAACGTCAACTCGCGACTACTTTTCATCATAAAAAAAACACTGAGTGCAATCACCGAAATCAAGTTCACAATATACATAATGGCAGGCCCTGTAAATATACGCACCCGGCTCACATCCTCGGCTATCCTATTCATCAGATCGCCAATGGTATGATTCTTAAAAAACCGGCTATCCATACCTTGATATTTCTGATACACTTCATTTTTTTGATCATACTCAATGTACCGACTCATCACGATGATGGTTTGACGCATCAAAAACATAAAAAAACTTCTTAGCAAAGCCAACAACAAAATAAGCAAACTAGCCAAAATCACCACCTGTGTTACAGTTCGATTTTGGTCTATCCACCCGATCACTTTCCGAACAAGTATATCATAGCCAGCCGAAGGATCTGTTACCTGTTGCCCCGTTAGCGCCAGAGATTTATCCACAAAATTGATGATAAAACGCATCAACTGAGGGGAGAGTACATTAAAATAATTGGACACTACTATAAATAGAATACCCGCACTCAACCGAACCCAGTATTTTAAGAAATATTTCCTAAGGGCACCTAAATGCTTCATAGGCCGCAAGGTAGGCTAATATGCTTAAACGCAGGAGTCGCCTCTAGTTAAATGGTGTTTAACTTTTTTACAAGCAGATGCACAAATGGCATCAGCATTGCTACGCTCAGTTTTTTTATGGTGCAGATGGCAGCCTATAGATACGATACCAAAAGCAACCAATTAAACAAAAGGACACCACTGTATATTATCCTACCTGATAACAAAATTTTTTGGCCAATATACTGAGTAATCTAGGAACTATTTTCTTATCTTTTCACCACAAAATTTGCAATATGATAAAAGCATTGAGGGATGATTATAACAAGAATTTTACCCAGGTTAAATACAACGAATATTTGGCCGACATCAATAAAACCTATGTACCCATTCAGTTTCGAATGGCAGAGACTCCGGTATTTGTACCAAAAGAATTTTTAACTCAGCTCATTAGTGCCTGCGAGAGTATTGTAGACGTCATTCTTCGTCCGGATTTTAAGGAACTCACTCAAGATGCCATTCCCAAAAACTTATTGGTACCCAACGAAAACAAATATCCGCATTGTATCACTTTTGATTTTGGTATTTGCCTCAACGAAAATGGAGGCCTGGAACCTCAGTTGATAGAAATGCAGGCATTCCCCACCCTGTTTGCCTACGAACTGTTGTTAGATGAAATTTATGACAGGCATTTTGGTATCCCCACCGGATTCTCCACTTTTCTTGGCGGGCTAAACAGAGAAACTTATTTGGCAGCCCTTAAAAAAATGCTTCTAAATGACCAGAATCCAGAAAATGTAATCCTGTTGGAAGTGTTTCCTGAAAAACAAAAAACCAATATAGATTTTTATTGCACCGAAGGATTTACAGGAATTAAAATGGTTTGTGTCACCAAATTAATAAAGAAAGGCAGACAACTCTTTTACATGAATGATGGAAAGGAAACCCTTATAAAAAGAATCTACAATCGTGTGATTTTTGACGAACTGCTGCAACAAGAAGACTGGGTGCAGGAAAAAGCAAAAGTACTTTTTGAAGATTTGGATGTGGAATGGGTTCCACATCCGCATTGGTTTTATCGAATTAGTAAATACACTTTACCCTTAATCAATCATCCCAATATACCCCATACCCGGTACTTGCATCAGGTGAATCCCGTACCAGTTGATCTGGAAAACTATGTATTGAAACCACTGTTTTCTTTTGCGGGTCAGGGAGTGGTGATTGATGTGACAAAAGAAGATATAGAAAACATCAAAGATCCAGAAAACTGGATTTTGCAACGCAAGGTGAATTATGCGCCTATTATAGAAACGCCAGATGTGCCTGCAAAGGCAGAAATCCGAATATTCTATTTTTGGGAGGAAGGCGCAGAAAGACCTCAGCCAACCAATAGCCTATCCAGATTGAGCAAAGGAAAAATGATTGGGGTGAGGTTCAACAAAGACAAACCCTGGACAGGAGGTTCATTTTGTCTTTTCGAAATGGAATGATCGAAAATTTAAAAATATAATCAATAACCCAAAAAATACTATCAAATGCCTACATCCATTACGCTTACTATTGACATAGGTGGTTCAAAAATAAAAGCTTGCACCCTTAACAAAAGTGGCAAGATAATTCAGGATTACATCAAGGTAGAAACGCCCAATCCGGCAAATCCGAAAAATATTTTTGGCGCAATACTGGATTTGGTGAAGGACTTTAAATTTGATCGAATATCCGTTGGATTTCCAGGCTATGTGCGAGATGGTATAGTACACACAGCTCCCAATCTGGACAATGCATCTTGGGCAGGGGTCAATCTGGCCGAAGAGTTAATGGTACTACTAGGAAAACCAGCCAGAGTGATCAATGATGCCGACCTGTTGGGACTGGGATGCGTGAGTGGCAAAGGTTTTGAAATGATGATCACTTTAGGTACTGGTTTTGGTACTGCAATATATTTAGACGGAAAGGTACTCCCCCATCTGGAAATTTCGCATCACCCCATTCATAAAGGAGAGGACTATGATGTATATATTGGTGAAGCAGCCTATAAAAACATTGGCAGAAAAAAATGGAATAAGAGAATGGAATATGTACTGAGTGTGCTGAAGACAGTATTTAATTATGACAGACTTTATATCGGAGGTGGCCAAGCTAAAAAACTGGATGTTGAATTAGACCAGAACATGATCATTGTTTCTAACATAGACGGCATCAACGGTGGTGTAAAACTTTGGGCGCAATAAAAACAGGAATCAATCTTTTCAAACAAAAAATTTGTTTCTCAGAGTAATTTATCAGATTAACAATCCTTAATGTAGCAAAACAAATGCGCCCTGCTTTCTGCAGGTCATTCTAAAGAAATAGAAGGTATTACCATAAACTATTCAGAGGCGATAGTTCGTAAATCATACCAACGCTGACTGAATAATATTTATTGGGGTTGCTTATATTTTCACCAACTCTGCCATCCAAATTTTTGGAAAAAAATCGTATGCTACCTTCGGCTAAAAGTTTAACACGATCATTGAGACGGTATTTCACCCCTCCCCCCACAGGCACTACAAATCCAATTTTATCAGCTTCTGGTTTTTCATCTTCAGTTGTTGTATGAGCTGCCAGGTAGTACCCTCCTGCTCCAGCCATGATGAAAGGGGACGCTCTATTGTTGTCCAGGTTCACCAAATCATATTCTCCCAGCACAGAAAGTTCCACAATTCCAGTCTTGAACATTCCCCTAGGTTTATTCTCTTGAGAGGGAATATCTCTATTGTCAGCTTTCAATTGGCCTCCCAATAATGATACTTTTACAAATGTCTTTTCAAGTACTCTCCTTTTGTAAAATGCCTGTGCTGCCCATGAAGTATAATTCCCAATAGAAGTTCCTATGCTAAAACGTCCGGAATAAGAAAGGGATCCGGCGCTAAACCCTACACTATTCACCTGCGAAACATATTGTTGTCCTACACTCGTCAAACAAGCGATAGATAGTAAGTAACCAACTAAAAGGATTTTCATTTTCATAAGATTCGATTTTGTATCTCCCAATCAAGAGAGCACCTTAATGTGTGGGTCAACAAAACACTATTTAGCCCATCCCCTGGCACTGAGATTGTTTAATTGATCCTGAATTACAGAAGCCTGATCCCCTGTAAGAGGCGAATTACTAAATCCATTTTCCGCATCCAGCGAAGATTTGACAATATTACTTTCAAACAATCGGTTTTCAAAAACCTGTTCCCAGGTTACATATCCATTTAGGTTTAATGGATTAATAATACTGTTGCGCACCAGCACTTTTCTTATATCGGGATAATAAACCCAGAACACGGCATGTTCACTATTATCCATCGTATATCCATCAGATGTAGTATAGCTAATGACAGGAGCAATACCAAGAATACGTACATAAGTTTTGCCATCACGTTTATTAAACAACCACTCTTCTTTCAATCTGAACTTATAAATGGAGTCGGGTGAAATGGCCCGACTTCTTACCTGATATCCTACAATATTGCCTTCCAAATCGTATCTGGCCGAAGTGTCTTTACCACCACCAAAGCCGCCAACAGCATCATCAAAACTAATAGGTGTAGTGAACCTATCATCGATATTACTAAACGCCTGAATCCCCTCTTCTTTTATACCTCTGAGCATAATATTGATCAGTCGTTTATTATCTTCTTCCTCGATAGCTTTATTGAAAAAATACTTTGCATTTTGAGGTGTACGGGCATCTATGGTGCGCCAAACCCGAACTCGATACATGGCATCAGATGCAAAAATTTTAGTATAGTCTAGTGGAGTGGCCGTGCTGTCCATGGTGCCATCTTCCAAAATATTGTCTTTTCTTAAAGACTGTTTACCCACACCATATAATCCACTTTCTCCAGATTCTTCCATTACGTCCAATGGCAGATTGGGTTGATTGGTATTATAGTCTCCTGCCTCGCCTGACTTCTTAGCGTTAGTAGCTTTTGTTTTAGTGTTTGTGTTTTTTTTCCCAGAACCGACTGTACCAGATTTTCCAGTAGGCGATGAGGGTGTATCGTAGGCACTTCTGGGTGCCTGACTGCTAGCTTGAATATTGATTCCAAGAATCAAAATAATACATGAAGTAAGGTGTATTAAAGTTTTCATAACTCTTAATTTTTTTAATATAGATTAAATGCAATCGGCGGGAGCATTCTGGTTCCACCAGGGCCTAAAGCCTTAATTTCATCTATTGTGATCGTACTGCCTGGTCTTGCTCGTTCGATCAGACTTCGGGCACCCGAAAATGAATTACCTGATACGGATTGATGCATAAACTCTGGATATCCGGCACCTGTAAAGGTAATAGTATAACTTGAAACAGTAAATTTCACTCCTTCGAATACAAAGTTTTCCAACTCGGCACGAACACCGGCCTGGGCCTTGAAGTCGTTCACCCGCATTCGGCCACCTTTACTGGCACCCACCATTGCTGTTGGGGTGGGAACACTTTTTACCCTGAACTCGAAAGCTGTATTTTGTTTACCATCATTCACTGTAATGGTGGCGGTACCCGGAGTGGACACTTTGGCCATATACTTGCCACCGGATCCTGAAATTGATCCCTGACTGATGGATACACGTAGATTGCTGGCACTGGTACCACTTCCTCCACCAACCGAAACCGGATTATCCAAACCAACATATAAAACCTTTACGGCATCTGCACTTATGGTAAGTCCTGTTGGTGATGCCACCACATAGGTAATATCCTTGGTGAGTGTGGCTGTAGTTCCATCAGGTTTTACAAAGGAAATAATCACTTTCCGTGTATAAGTACCAGGACCACCTGCGGTAGTTTTGTACTCTGCCAATCCATTTGCATTAAGCGGCACTGCTGCGCCATCAATGGTTACAGTAGGTTTGGCATTTTTGCTAAATGCCCCTACTCCGGCAGTAATAGAAAACTCGCTGCCAGGAAGGAGGAACTGCGCATTGGCTGTGGCCAAAGCCTGAAACTCATCGTACACCACTTGTACTTCACCAATCTGGCTATGACAAAACTCTACTACTTGTGCTTCGGAGTTTTTGATATCATTCTGAAATTTTGAAAGTACTGTTAGCGCTGCAATAGCGGGGGTTCTGCGGAAGTAGGCATCCTGCCAGGTTTTGTTGCTTTTGTTTTGTACATCAGGCATATTCATATCCAAAGGAAGACTAGTACTAAATCTTTCATTTACTTTGGCGTCAATCCCTAACAAACTCTTTTTATAATCCACCAGTTTATTAAACAATTGTTTTCCTCCATCTCCATCAATCAAAATTTTGGTAGCTGCATTGGTATTCTTTTCGCTGAAATGACCGGCGGCAGCACCGGCTTCATTTTGAATTTGAGTTTTTACATTGTCAATATAAGCCACTATTTCGTCGGACAATTGCTTGGCTCTTTCTGCCTTGGGCTTCCAAACTGCAGCCAAATCTCTTGTTTTAGGATCGTTTAATTTTTCTTCCAGAGATTTAAATATAGTGGCTGTTTTTTGGTCAATGGTATTGCTGGCATTAGAAAAACTTTTGTTCATAGTTTTAAATGCGTTCAATACCTCGCTTGATATATTCAGTGCCAGTAATGCTGTTAGCACCAGATACATCACGTTTATCATTTTTTGCCGGGGCTCTTTAGGTAAAGCCATATTCTATTGATGATTTTGGGTTTGAGATTTATGATTACTCAATGTTCTGTAGAGATTGTTTGCTCTACGAACTGTAATTGCCCTCAGAAAACTTTGAAAAAGATAGTAGATACAAAGGGAAACTACAACCTGAATTTTAAACCTCTATTGATTTATGAATTTTTCATCTGCATGGCCGAAATCATACCGCTATACATTTGATTTAACTTGGATAAATTCTTAGACAGATTGGCCATTTCCTGTTGGGTAGCCTTAGCATCTTCGGCACTGTTTACTAATGCATGTGAGGTCTCGGCAAGTTTATTATAATAGGTATTGACGCGATGAATAGACAAAGTAGCTTCTTTTACCTGTTTAGCGTATTCATCAGTTTCTATCACACTATTGGTGGCATTGCTAATTCTATTGATATTAGCTTCCAATGTTTTGAAGCCTGCACTAAGCTTGTTCAAAGATTCAGGGGTGATATCTGCTGCTTGTAACATTTCGTCCATTGTGGCCAAAGCACTTCCGGAACGATTGCTTTTTTCGGAAGCCTGAACTACAGCTATTGTGGCAGCATCATCCAAAGCCTCTGGCTTGAAGGCATACATGAGTGCATATATCAGAAATACCAACGCTTCGGTGTACATCCCAAATTTCAACCAGGTATCAGGATCACCAATGGGTGCGGTGTTCGTCAATTTGAACAGGGCTCCCAACAATACGGGTACAGCACCCAGTGAAAAGAAAATATTGAGGTAACGTTGAATATTCGTGTTTTTTTCTGCAGACATATAGTTGATTTTATAAAAAGTAATGGATTAAAAAATTATTGGGGCAGGTTTACCACTACCCTGAAACCTAAATAGGAATGTGTGGCATCCATATCATCATAAGTTCTGTTATCTGTTGTAACCATTGATGGGGAATCTTTCCAACTACCCCCTCTGATCACTTTTCTTCTTTGGAATTTGGATTGAGATTCTGGAGTTCCAAACTGTATATCTGGGTTAAACCTATTTTGAAAGTTTTCACTTCCTTCGTAGTAGGAGGTAATCATCCACTCCGAAATATTGTCTGCAAGGTTATATAACCCGGCACTTCCTTTTTTACTGTTATTGACATAAGCAGGGAAAATTTTGTCCTGAATGACTCCCTCTTGTGCGCCGTCCTTACCCTGATTCTTTGCTTTCTTATTCGCAGCTTCCGAGTTTTCATCTAAACTGGCAGCATAAGCCCATTCTGCTTCGGTTGGCAGGCGACATTTTCCTCCTTCGGCCATTTTGTTTTTCTTCTGATAGTCGTATATTTTTTGTTTGGTCATCCAGTCACAAAAAGAATTTGCCTGATTCCAGTTCACTCCTACCACCGGATAGTTTTGATACTTGGGGCTCTTAAAATAATTCACAGCCATCTGCTCATTATTGGAATAGCCAAAATCCCGAACCCAGCAAAGGGTATCCGGATAAATCGGCACTTCATATTTAAAGATAAAATCCTTTGGATTTCTATTCTTATTCTCAATTTTTGCAGCTTCCTTATAGTTAAATCCCTGCATCAGATAGACCAACTTATTGGGGTCTATGCTTCGTTTATTGTTCAAGGATTTTTCGGGAGAAATTAGCAGATCACCCAACTGATCCATGATTTGTGGATCACTATAATTAATTCTGCTTGCCAGTTTCCAGTTTACGGCGGTGTCGCTGGCTTCAATAATTACATACTCCCCACCAAGTGTACGGGCTGCAATGGAATCCCTTACCCAATTTACAAATTCTTTATACTGTGCATTTGTAACCTCAGTTTGCGAAATATAAAACCCACTAATCAAAACGGGTTTGTTTTGTTCTCTTTTAAACACCGTAGAGGTATCTGTCAAATCACCCATCACAAAATTCCCGGTAGGGATTTCAACTACCGACAAGGGAAGGGAGGACAACATTCCGGATTTTTGACTAATTAGTTTCTTTAATCGTAAGCCCTTTTGACCAAAAGTGGTACAGACAAACATTACTGCGACTAAGGTGAACGTGAAAAATTTCATAATAGTTTAACCGTATTTTTTAAACCAGCTTTGTCAATATTTTGAACAAAACCTTTAGCAACAAAACATATACCAAAATTAGATATCAGGCGACAAATATAAGTACTGCTTTATTATTAGATTGTTTTATATATATTATTTTTTGTAAAAATCAACCCTATATAATTTATTGAATGCCCCAGACTCCATCATTTAATCTAAGATCGAACCCTGCTTTAAGCTTTAAGAGCTTGATCCAAATCACTTACTAATACTTCGGCATCTTCTAATCCAAAATACAAACGAATATGACAATGTTGGTCATTGGCCGGATCGAAGTAATCCTCCTGAATAAAAGTACATCGGGGTATCACCAAACTTTCATGTCCTCCCCAGCTTACCGCTAGTAGAAAGTGATTCAGACTTTCGCAAAACCGAACAATATCTGCACGGTTTCTTTTTGTGATAATAATAGTTACTAGTCCAAATGCAGCTTTCATTTGCTCCTTCGCCAGAACATATTGGTCGAAAGATGGATGGAAGGGAAAAATGATTTTATCCACACCAGGATGGGCATCGAGAAACTTCACTATTTTTTTGGTGGTACGATCGATTCTCTCTAATCGCATAGGAAGGGTGCGTAATCCACGCAACAAAAGCCATCCATTGAAGGGCTGCAAGCCACTTCCGATTGTCATATACTCTGTATCAAATATTTTTTTCATCATGGTATTGCTCCCACAGAGAACTCCGCCCAAGGTATCGCTATGCCCACCTATATATTTGGTAGCGGTTTGCATAGCTATATCTATTCCCATCGATATTACATTCTGATAAATGGGTGTGCAATAGGTATTATCGATAAAGGTTACAATATTGTGCTTGCGTGCAAACAACGCTATTTCAGCCAATGGTTGCAGCTCATAGGTCCAGCTATTCGGTGACTCCAGATAAAACATCCTTGTATTTTCTCTTGTTGCCTGCTGCCAACTCTCAATAGTTTTGCCGTCTACATAAGTCACCTCTACTTGAAAACGTGGAAGGATGTTATCAAACATTTTTTTTGCAGAACTATACGGATTCTTTACGGCTACAATATGATCACCCGATTTTACATTGGCAAAAACGCCAGTAAAAATGGCTGCGGCACCACTACTAAACAATAAACAATCCTCTGCACCATCCAATGCTGCCAGTTTCTTTCTTAGAATATCTGTGGTAGGATTTATGCCCCGACTATACAGGTAGGAACTTCGTTCGTCTTTAAACGCTTTACTAAATTCACCTACTGTTTTGAATGCGAAATTGCTTGCCTGCCAAATGGGAGGTGCAATGGCATTGTAATATTGTGATCGATCCTCTGCCAGTTCATTGATGATATGAGAAAGGTCGTTTTCATCTTTCATGATACGGATTTGATTGATTAATTGAGGGAAGTAAGTTAATAAGATTTTCTATTATGATCATACTTTGCAGGAAAAATTGATTAAAGAAATATCAATATTGCCCAATAGTGAAAAGTGTATAGAAGAATGCTTGCAAATATTTATTTTCTGCTGATAGGCATTAGTTTGTTGGAATTATTAAAAAAAATATGCCTTATTAACACAGAATTAGTTCAATTGTCCGCGATATTTAAAAGATCTTAAAATAAAGAAAAATTAACCATCCATTTTTTGCAGAATTTTTCAAACTATTTAAACCACCATCATAGAAATCAGTCCCAATGGCAAAATTGATATCCCATGAACCATTTCAAATTAACCATTCTTATTTTTCTACATCTGATGATGCTTTCCTGCAAAAGAGATCAGGATATCCATACACCGACATCGATTTTAAACGAAACAAAACCTCAGGCTTCAGGTCTTACCATCAGAAATTTTGAATTTCTTACTAGCAACCCCGAAACGGATCTGGAACTTCTAAAAGTGGTGAACTGCATAGTAGTTCGTGTTTTTTGGAGAGACATTCAGCCGAATGAAAATGGTCCAATTGAAAGAAACAATATGATTGATAGTGCCTTAAATTATATAAGACAGAAGAATAATACTTACCCTAGTATGAATTTGAATATTAAAGTTCGGGTTTTATGTGGTGTAGCCTCACCTGACTGGGTAAAAGAAAAATGTGGAAGTTTCATCTTGATAACCGATTTAGCAGATCATGCTACCAGTCCACAGGATTCCTTAATGCCAAAATTCTGGCAACCGAAATTCATTTCTGCCTATTCTTCACTCCAAAAAAAATTAGCTTCCATTTATGATACAGTACCAGAAATAACCGAAATAGTCAACGGAGGTACAGGAGCATTATATGCCGAGTCCTTTATCAGGTTTGCCGGAAACGCTGGAATCACCAAACAAAATTCAATTAACTACATCAATGCCGGATGGTCTGCCGACAAAGATTTAGCAGCCATCAAAAATTCCATTGATGTAATGAAGGTGTGGAAAAATACCAGAGTCAGTATGGCTTTCAATGAATTTATTCAAATAGAACAGCCGCCAAATGTGTATAGAGAATCGGCTCCCACCAAAACCATGATTGACTATTTCATATCAACTATGGGCAAACAAGCAGTGTTAGGAAATAATGGTTTAAGGGACGACAATGCACAGGGAGGTGATGATTGGATTCCTGGAGGTTTAATGTATGAAATTAGTGAGTATATGAAAAACAAACACATCGACCAGGGTATTCCAATTTACTATCAAACTGCCACTATTGATAAGCTTTCCAATTTGATGAATACATTAAACAAAGGATTAGAAAAAGGAGCAGGCTGCATAGAACTACCAGGTCCGCCATCCGTTTTCACGAAATATCTTACATTGGAAACACTTAAGGCATATGATGGTAAAATAGAGGCACAGGCAGCATTTAGGTAATTAGGGTGGAGACATAATTATTAAATTTTCACAGACGTGATATTTTATTATTCGGACTTCTGCAACACCATTATTTGTTCTGACCTTATATACTGAATTGGACAGCCATCTTCAGCAATAAGTAAAGTATTGAACATTAAAAGCACTAAAATAAATCTACTATAGTCATAAAATGTCCACATTGTATTTTGTGAAACCCTATAACAATGAATCTGTATTTCTTTTTTTGATTTAGATTGTGGTTCAATAATATTATTTCTATTATGACTTTAAGATTGATCTCCTTTCTTATTTGCTTCTTCTGTTTACAATACGTTTGGTCCCAAAAAAATCAATCGTCTCCCAACATCATCATTTTTATGGTAGATGATATGGGGTGGCAGGACTGTTCCCTTCCTTTCACAAATGAAAAAACAGCATTGAACAAAAAGTACCATACACCCAACATGGAAAAAATGGCCAAAGCAGGAATGATGCTTACCAATGCCTATGCCACCCCCGTTTGCACACCAAGCAGGGTAAGTTTAATGACAGGTATGAATTCGGCACACCATGGTGTGACCAACTGGACATCACCCAACAACAACACCCCCACAGATGCAAAAGATTCTCAATTTGTAGCTGCCAATTGGAACTATAACGGATTAAGTACCGTGCCCAGCATTTCCAAAACATACTATGCAACACCTCTGCCTAAAATATTAAAGGATGCTGGTTACTTTACGCTTCATGTAGGTAAAGCACATTGGGGTTCGGCAGGTACCACAGGCGCAAACCCATATAACATGGGCTTTGTGGTAAATATTTCAGGTCATGCCGCCGGTCATCCGCAAAGCTATTTGGGTACCGAAAACTATGGCAATCTACCAGGCAAAACCAGTATGCAGGCTGTTCCCGATTTGGAAGCTTATTATGGGAAGGATACATTTCTTACCGAAGCATTAACCCTGGAAGTGATAAAAGCATTAGAATATCCAATCAAAAACAAGCAACCATTTTTTCTGAATTTTGCACAATATGCCATTCACACACCCATTCAGGGTGATAAAAGATTTGTACAAAAATATTTAGATGCCGGACTACCACCCACTGAAGCAAATTATGCCAGCCTCATAGAAGGAATGGACAAAAGCCTTGGCGATATCATAAACTTTCTTGATGAAAAGGGTGTTGCAAAAAACACAGTAATCCTTTTTATGAGTGATAACGGAGGACTTAGTTTGGCAAAGGATTTGGGTGGCTCCAGGGACGGCGTTTCGCATACCCAGAATATACCATTAAGAGCAGGCAAAGGATCGGTTTACGAAGGTGGCATCCGAATTCCTATGATAGTAAAATGGCCTGCAATGATAAAACCATCAAGCAAAACAGATACCCCTGTAATTGTAGAAGATCTCTTTCCTACCCTACTTGAAATAGCAGGAATTAAAAACTACAATTGTGTTCAAAAGCCTGATGGCATAAGCTTTTTACCTTTGTTACTCAATCATAAAGTTTCAGTAAACGATAGGCTGTTCCTGTGGCATTATCCCAATAAATGGATTTCCAATGATGGTCCTGGAATCAACTATTTTAGTGCTGCTAGGCAAGGAGATTGGAAAATTGTTTATAACCTTCGAAATGGAAACTGCGAGCTATACAACCTGAAAACGGATATTGGTGAACAGGAAAATCTTTCGGCAAAATATCCCGAAAAGGCAAAAGAACTTTTGGAATTACTTACCCAAAAATTAATAACTTGGAAAGCTCCAATGCCAATATTGAAATCATCCTTGAGTTACAACTCTAATGATCAAAATAAAAAATGAAATTTTTAAAAACCATTGGCACAAACGCTTCCAAGTATTTGCCATTTCTAAACCAGAAATTTTACCGGGAAGTACCTATTCACTCCCTTTTAATTCAAATTTAAGACAGGCAACATTTATCTTTTCTTTACACGCACCCAATCCACCATCATCCTGCTTTTACCCTGTTTTATTAAATTCAAAGTTGTTTGCGACAGGCCATAGTAAGGTTGTTTTATTCCATTTATTTTAAAAGGATAAACGCCGCCTACAGCAAAGTTCAAAATCAGGTATTTTGGGTTATCAAAAGCCCATGGTCCAAAAAAATCAATCATGGGTTTTGTTACCCTAAAAATGGGTTTCCCATCGTACTTAAAAATTAACGTATCAGGCGACCAATCTACTGCGTAAATATGCCATTGCCTTACATCATTGCTGTCTGCAAAATATTGTCTATTCACCAACCCCGCATCACCGCTATATCCTTTGCCATGTACTGCAGCATTGGCCCAATCGCTTTCTCCAATATTCTCCATAATATCTATCTCACCTGTTTCAGGCCAATTGCCATTTCCCAGCAACCACCAGGCAGGCCATAGGCCATCGCCTGAGGTCAACTTTATTCTGGCTTCAGCAGTACCAAAAGCAAAATCAAATTTATTTTTTGTATTTATTCTGCCCGAAACAAAGTCAAACTTTTGTCCATCCATAGTTTCAAAGTCTTTTGAAAAACGTGGTTGTAAAATCAAGGCACCATTTTTTGCACCCATTGCTTCTTCATCTTTTGCAAACCATATGGTAGAATCCGATTTTATATATGCCTGCAATTCTGCATTGACGTGAATGCCTGTTTCTTCCACATTCCAATGGTTGGTATCCAGGGCTGGTCCTGAAAAATCATCAAAAAAAATAACCTTTGACGAATCAATACTTAATGATGTAAACGGTGTAGGTTTCTGTTTACAATTACAAAATAGAACCACTGCACTTGAAAACACACCAAAAACGAATAGGTAATTTAATTTCTCTCTCATACAAATATTTTTTTATTGATACACCCTTACATAATCTACTTCCATAGCAGCATGGGTAAATGATGGCGACACCGATCCGCCAAAAGTACCGCCCATAGCCACATTCAGAATGATAAAGAAATTTTGATTGAAGGGTAATATTGTATTATTAACCACTGTATGAAACAACTGATTGTCCACAAAAAATTTAATGGAACTGGCATTCCATTCCACCGCATACACATGAAATGCAGTAGCCGAATTGGTAATCATCAAAGTACTGCCAACACTGCCTCCCCCCGAATGTCCGGGATAATGTACCGTTCCATAAATTTTATTTTGCTCATTACCTTTGTGTTCCATTACATCAATTTCGCCGCAGGCTGGCCAACCTACTGAACTAATATTACCACCCAGCATCCAAATGGCAGGCCATGTTCCGCCCCCTTCGGGTAATTTTGCACGCACTTCCATTCTTCCATATTTAAAAGAAAATTTATCTCTTGATAAAATCCTTGCGGAGGTGTAAGCACTTCCTCCAAAACTCTCTGCTTTAATATGAATCTTTAATGTTCCGTCCGACACTATTGCGTTATCCAAACGATTGGTATAATACTGCAACTCATTATTACCCCATCCGCCTGCACCAATATCAAAGCTCCATTTGGCAGGCGCAGGTGTACCCTGAGAATCAAACTCATCAGCCCAAACCAAAGCCAACGCTACGTTTACGGTAACATCAATGGTTTTGGAGATGGATTGTCCACTAGCATTTTTCGCTGTTACTTTTACGTTATAGGTACCCGATGTGGGATATTTGTAAGTAACCAAACCGGTGGGAACAGTCGCATATACACCATTGCCATAATCAAACTCAAAACTAAAGGCATTGTTTGCCGAAGCTTTAAAGGATACATTTCCGCTATTGTCGGTGCTTGGCTGTGCTTCCACTATTAAACTTGAAGGGGCCGGGGCATCAACTTTATCATTTTTTGTACATGAAAAATCGATGACCAATAAAAACAGCAAGGCAATTATTCCTAAATTATTTTTCATATTGATGGATTGGTGCATAAAAATCAATTGTCTTTTAATTTTAAACCATTAAGAAGTTAAGAACAATTAAGATCCTAAAACGCTGCTTAATTTCTTAATGGCTATACTTTCAATTAAAATATATTATTTAACCCTCAATTTTTGATACCAGGCATTGCCATCGGCACCAATATTGCGGAGCATGATGGTAGTGGCCGTTAATGAAATAATTTCATACTTCGTACCACCTGTTCCAAAATTAATAATACCATTGCCCGGCACCGTAAACTCGATTAAGGTAGAGTTGGCACTGGTGGAGCCGGAAGTAGCAGCCGAAAAACTTAACTGCTTACTGCCACCTGTATTGATTGCATAACAGTTGTCGCCACCACTCAACCCGTAAAAAGAAGTGGCAGCCCCAGTGGAAAAAGAAGCCCCCTTATTGTCCACGGTCATCATTACTTTACTGGTACCAGATTTTGCAAATGTAATTTCATCGTCATAGGCACAAGCCTCGCGGGTATTGGCCGGAGCAGCATACCAATCGGGTCCAAAACTTGTAATAGGTCCCACACCAAAATGTCCTACTGCATCTTTATCTGTAACCCAAACCTTACTGTTACCCCCAGTAAGATTTTGCAATACATCGGCTGGCAACTCGTACAACACCAACACAGTTATTTGCTTGCTTAATGTAGACATGGCACCACCTGTTCCAATGGCGTTTACAGTAACGGTATAGGTATTTGTACCTGTGTTCGTGTATTTATGCGTTACCACACCAGATGGCACTAACTCAGAAACACCATCACCATAATCTATTTTATAAGATAACGCATTATTGGATGTGGCTGTAATGCTTATTTTTCCAGAACCATCGCCATTTATGTTGGCATTGTCCTTTCCTGTTAAAACAGTAGAAAGGCTTAAGCCAGTTGGTGTTTTAATATCACCAAAACTATGTTCGGTTTTATTGCAACTGATTAGAACAACTACAATAATTACTAAAACCGGTACTAATATTTTGAAATAATTTTTCATCATTATTTTATTTATTTTGAATTACATCAATCTTAAATCGTCGAACAAAAATGTATAATTGGCAGATCCATCTCCCATGGTACCCAAGTCAAAAATCAATACAACTTTTTGATAAGATTTTGATACATCTATGCCACTATAATCAAAACTCAAATCAGTCCAAACATTGGCTGCACCTACACTCATTTCCTTTTCAAAAGAAATAGCTCCATTTGTAAGGTTTTCTACCTTCAACAACACTTTAGCATTTGCCCTTGGCGAAAACACTTTCATTCGAAAAGTTTTCAACACCGAAAAATCAATAGGTTTTGCTAATGAAATGAAGGACCCTCCCCAAACCTGTCCGGCTTGCTTAACCATTTTTCCCACTTTCAAACTGGTGTTGGTTCCGTTCATTTGTGGATTAGGAACCACGCTGGTATTGCCGCCATCAAAACTGAGAAACTCATAATTTAAGGTGGCGGATTCAAAGTTTAGTGGTATTCCTATTTCATCTGGTACCAACCTAATATCATCAAACAAAAAAGTAAAATTAGAGGATCCATCACCCATGGCACCATTATCAAAAATCAACACAATTTTATGATAAGCTTTAGACGTATTGATACCGGTATAATCAAAAATCAAATCTTCCCAGGCATTGGCCACAGTGGTTTTCACTTCCTTTTCATAATTAATACTACCATCAGTTGCGTTCTCTACCTTCAACAAAACCTTAGCGCCCACCCTTGGCGAAAACAATTTCATCTTAAATATTTTGTTGGTAGAAAAATCTATAGCCCCACTAAGACTTAGCACAGAACCACCCCAGGTTTGTCCAGCGTGTTTAATCATTTTTCCTACCTGATCACTTGTATTGATTCCGTTCTTTTTCGGATTGGTTACTATACTTGCATCACCCCCATCAAAATTCATGAACTTGTAATTAGCAATGGCTGCTTCAAAAGTTAATGGCAGATTTACAGGATTGACAATGGTAATGTTTTTTACGACAGTAGTAGTTGCTGCACCGCCACTGTATGCCACCACTTTAACTTGATAAGTGCCGGGAGCAGCATACACATGGCTTATCGTTTGATCTTCCAAAAAAGAAAAAGGCACTTCATTGGGTGCATCGCCAAAATAAATTTTAAAGAAAGTTTCATAGGCTGCTGAGGCAGTAACATTCACCTTAAAACCATTGGCAGCATCTATTGCAGCACTTACTTCAACATTTTCGGGTGCTCTAAAAGTAACTGTTAATTGTTTAGTATAGTCAATGACTTGTCCCGACAGACTGTGGGCAACAATTTTTACATTGTAATTGCCCTCGGCATAAACATGTTGAGTGTTTTTACCTGGCGAAACTTTAGCCGGCTCTTTTGCAGCATCACCATAAAATACTTCGTAATAACTAACACCTTCACCATTTGGTGTAATGGTTACCAACCCTGAATTGTTCTGTGTAATTTCAAACAGACCCGATAAATTTTGAGGTGCGGTTTGCGATTGTATAAAGTCGGTACTACCCAAATCCGTTTTGGTACATCCGATGGTGACCATCATCAGCATTACTATTGTACAAATATTTTTTATTAATCTCATAATAATATTTTTATGAAGGATGGTTGAATTAATATCCGTTGTTTTGAGTTAATCCTGAATTGTCCACCTCGGTTTGTGGTATTGGAAACAATTCGTTTTTCCCTGATACAAAACCAGTAGAACCCAATACTGATGCTGCTTTTCCGGTGCGTACCAAATCAAAAAAACGCTCGCCTTCCATGCCCAATTCCATTCTTCGTTCACCTAAAATGGCATCGTACAAAGCGACTCCGGTAGCCGAAATATCGTGTGCATTGTCGCCAAAGGCACGCCTGCGTACAAGATTAAGATAGCTTCTAGCTTTTGTTTCATTAGCCGTAGTGGCTTTGGTATTAGCTTCAGCCGCCATTAGCAATACATCAGCGTAGCGAATGGTTCGGTAGTTGTTTAGATAATTAAGCTCCACCTGTCCACTAGTTTGTCCTTTGCGTGGCAGATACTTTTGATTGTACAAACCAGTGTTTTTATAAGGCGCCACTTGATAGGTAATATTTAGAGCCGAATTAGCGGCTTTATAAGCTTCAATATCCATTACGGTTACATCCTTTCTTTTATCACCAGCGGCGTAAGTCAAGGCCAAATTTTTAGTAGGTAAATTGGTGCTCCAACCAGGTGCATAGGGCATTGCAGCCGATCCGTTCAATCCTCTTATGCCACATTGCTGCACAGCATAATTGCCCTGCCCACGGGTAGTGCCACCCCAGTTGTAGTAAGGAGATGTGTTGGAATATTGAATTTCAAAAACACTTTCTGGTCCATTTTCACCTGTTGATAAAAAGATAGAACCAAAATCATTTACCAGACTAAATGCATTTGAAGTAATTACATTTTCCAATATGGCCGCTGCAGCATCAAATTTATTTTGATACAACAAAACCTTGCCAAGCAATGCTTGTGCAGCATATTTGGTTATACGACCTTTTTGTACCTGAATAGCCGGTAAAACATTGATTGCTGCCCCAAGGTCAGTTTCTATTTGTTTGTAAACATCTGCTTTTGCTGTTCGTGATAGGGTTTTAGAATCTGATAAGGTTAGCCTTTTGTCCACAAACAATGGCACATCGCCAAACATTTTTACCAACGTAAAATAATAGTAAGCCCGCAGGAAATAAATTTCACCATATAATGCTTCTTTACCGGCAAAAGAAACCGTTTCACTTGCTATATTTTTATCTTTATATTGGTGCAAATAATTTGCCCTATTGATTCCTTCATAAGCCGATTGCCAAATCTCTGTAAGCGTTGAATTTACAGGTGTTACCGTAAAATCATCTATTTGTTGAAAGGATAAAACATCCGAAGCACTTTCGCCACCAGCAACCGCGTTATCCGAAGCAATATCACCAATAGGCACTACCTGATTGATCCATTGAATAGGTGTGTAAACACTTACAGCCATAGTGCGATAATCACTTTCAGTTTTTAGATAATCCTGTTCGGTTATGTTAAAATCTTCGTGCGGATTATACTCGATCCATTTTTTGCAGGAAGCTAATATCACCATTGCTGCAAAGCAATAAAACGACTTGATGAAAATATTATTGAAGTTCATATTTATGAATATTTTGAATTAAAGTTTAATATCAATACCTGCAGCAAATGTGCGTGATTGCGGATAGGCACCTCGGTCTATGCCACTATCCAAAATGCCGCCTGATATTTCTGGATCGAACCCAGTGTATTTGGTTAGAGTAAGTGCATTTTTAACCTGTACATAAAAACGTACTTTGCTAAATACTTTTTTAGTAACCATTGAAGGCAGTGTATAACCCAATTGTAAATTTTTGATTTTTACAAAACTTCCATCCTCCACAAACCTGTCGCTTACACGACTGTTGTTGTTGGCATCTGTAAAAGAGTAGCGGGGATAACGGGCATCGTTTGTACTGCCAGCACCTGTCCAGCGGGAAAGTATTTCTCTGGACTTATTGGTATAATTGGCGTTGCGTTCCCATGCACGATAAATATCATTGCCTACCGAGGCATAAGTAAACGCCGAGAAGTCAATATTTTTGTATTCCAAATTCAGGCTCCAGCCCAGAGTATAATCGGCAAATGGATCGCCAATTTTTACTTTATCATCAGCATTAATTTTACCGTCATTGTTTACATCCACAAACCTTATATCGCCAGGCTGTGCACCGGCTTGGGTAGCGGCGTTGGCAATGTCGTCCGTATTTTGAAATATGCCGTTGGTTTTGTATCCATAAAAATATCCGGGTGATTGGCCTTTCTCAAAAACAGTTACATTTTGCGATTGGCCATTAAAATAACCACCACCAAAAATGCGTGCTGTCCCATCTTGGTTGGTAGCCGTGACTTTATTGTTGGATGTAGTGAAAGTAAGGGTGGTATTGAGTTTGAAAGCCTTTCCAAAAGTTTCTCGATAGGATGCTGTGATATCCATACCCGAACTTTTTGTGGAACCGATGTTGGCATTTGGCAACTGACCTGTACCTAAATACAAAGAACCTGCCGAACGAAACAACAATCCTTTTACATCTTTCCTAAAATAATCGGCGGTTAAAGAAAATTTATTGTTGAAAACATTCAAATCAAACCCAAAATTCATTTGCAATTGTTTCTCCCAGCTTAGTGCCCTATTGGCAATGGAGCCTACCGTTGAACCCGGATAAAAAACATTGTCAAAAGTATAACCATTACTATTGGCCGTGCTACCATAACTAGGACCACCGGTTACAATTTCTACAAATGATGGCGTTACTTTTTCGTTACCCACCGAGCCATAGCTGCCTCTTAATTTTAATAGATCAATGGCACGAGACTGAAAGAAATTTTCATTGCTCACCAACCATCCTAAGGAACCAGAATAAAAATTAGCAAATTTATTTTCAGGACCAAAAGCATAAGAACCGTCTCTTCTTGCAGAAAAAGAGGCTAGGTATTTTTCCTGATAATCGTAGTTCAATCGACTGAAATAGGAAAGATTTCTTCTGAAGTATTGATAATAATAGCCGTTACTTGCATTGCTGTTGGTGGCCGTATTATTACCAGTGGCTGCTGTAAAATCAGCAAACTCCCAGCTATTGTAAGGCACATCCTGCCTGGTGGCGCCGGCTGCATTGCCACTCGATTTGGCCATAGAATAACCCAATACCACATCAAAATGATTATGGGTTTTAACATTAAAATTGTAAGTACCAAAGGTTTCCCAGGTGTAGTTAAAATTGCTGGACTTTTCGTGTGCAACACTATTGTGTTTGCCTTCCACAGTACTGCCATCAGCATTCATAGAGTTGTCTACATTGTTTAATCCCCAGAAAACTAATGGTGTAAAGCTTCTGGCGTTACCATCATATTTAATATATCCAAAACGTGTGGTAAGTTTCAAGTTTTTGAAAACATCATACTGAAACTCGAATTTGCCATACAATTTATTTCCATTGTTTCGATTGTAAGTATTGTCCAACTTATTTAAAGGGTTAAAAATTTCGGACAATAATAAATTACTAAACCCATATTTTCCGGTGGTATTTGGCACATTATTTAGTACAGCCACTGTGGGATCGTAATTTAATGCACTACCAATGATGCTATTGAAAGAATTTTCTTGAACACCTCTTGAATTCAATAAAACGCCGGTAGTATTTAATATAAATTTGAGTTTGGAAGTAATATCAAAACTTAAATTGGCGGTAACAGTTCCCCTGTTAAACCTCGATTTATCGAAGCCGCCCACAATACCACCCTGACTCTGGTAGCTTCCTGAAAGAAAATAAGAAAGTTTTTCGCCGCCACCTCGGGCACTAATGCTGTGCATTTGCAAAGGAGCCGATTCAAAAATTTGTTCCTGCCAATTTGTTCCTTCGCCCAAAATTGTCAAATCGGGGAAAATAATATTGCCCCCGGATAAGGTACTACCTTCATTGACGATGGCTGCATATTCGGTCGCATTCAATACACCTACTTTAGTTACCACCTGCTGCATTCCATAACTAGAGTTGATATTAATATCGGTTTTTTGATTCTTTCTGCCAGACTTTGTAGTTACCACAATAACGCCATTTCCACCACTTACTCCATAAATGGCGGTGGTGGCTGCATCTTTTAAAACGTTAATGGATTCAATATCCGAAGCACTAATGGAATTAAAATCGGTGAGTGATTGTGGAATACCGTCAATTACTACCAGAGGATCTGCACCGCTATAGGATGATATTCCTCTTACAAAAACGGTAGGCTTGCTACCCGGCGCACCACTCTGTATAACATTTACTCCAGCTGCTAATCCCTGTAATGCCTCCTCGGCCCGCATGGGAGCCAGTTTTTGAATATCGGCACTTTTAATAGTACTAATAGCACCACTCACTTTGGTGATTTTTTGGGTACCATAACCCACTACTACCACTTCTGAAAGTGACGCATTGGTTTCTGTAAGAATGATGTTTAACTCATCTGTGGAGATGGGTATTTCAACTGATGTATAGCCAACACGGCTAACTACTAGCAGCGTGGCGCTTTGAGAAATAGAAAAGTTGAATGTTCCATCTTCTTTAGTACTTGTTCCTTCTGCACTGCCTTTTACTGAAACAGTTGCATTGGCAATAGCTTCACCTTTTTGGTTAAGGACCCTACCAAAAACAGTTTTTGTTTGAGCATAGCTCAGACTACAGATCAAAATGAAAACTGCCAAAAATAGAGGCCGTTGAAATTTTTTCATACGCGAATCGTTTGTTTTAAATGATTGATAATATCACTTTCGAATACACAAATTTAATTTTGTAATACGCCAATTACAAATAATTACTACATCACAACTACTACAATATTTTTTAATTAATTGATTATCAATTACTACAAATTACATCAACACTACATCAAAACTTACTAACTTTATTAAATGAAAGTACGATTGCTTTTTTGTATAATGATTTTCAATTGCACATTTAGCCTAGCGCAAAACTCAATTGGCCTGCCACAAGTAATTAATTTTTCAACAATCAGCTATAAAGCCGGAGCTCAAACCTGGGATATTAAACAGGACAAATGGGGTAGAATGTATTTTGCTAATAATGAAGGCTTGCTGGTTTTTGACGGAAATTTCTGGCGTCTATTTTCCCTTCCTAATAAAACTATTTTACGTTCCATAGCTATAGACTCTGTCACCAATCGCATTTATGTAGGTGGCCAGGATGAAATAGGTTATTTTCTTCCGGATCATTTTGGTAACCTTCAATACACCTCTATTAAAAAATTAATACCCATGCCTCAGAATCAATTTGCCGATATATGGGATATTGAGTTGCACAAAGAAGGTGTTTATTTTAGACTAAGTGACAGAATTTTTGAATATCGGCAGGAAGCAATAAAAGTTTATCCTGCGGTATCTGTATGGCTCTATTTAAAAGAAGTAAATGGCCGATTGCTGGCGCAGGACAAAGAAAAAGGCATTTATGAATATAAGCATAATGGCTGGGCACTTTTGAACAGCACCTCCTTCTACCCTAAAATAGAAATTACAGGGATGACACCAATACAGGGAGATAGTGTATTAATAAGTTCTCTTAGAAATGGTTTATTTATACTTTCCAAAGGAGCACTCTCCAAAATGAGTACCAAACTTGATAAAAATTTTACTGAAAACCATATTTACGATTTTAAGCAAATTAGTTCAACTGAATATGTAGCGGGTACCACTACACAGGGATGTTTCATCATCAACCAAAACGGACAACTGGTACAAAGGATTACACGTATAGATGGATTGCAAAACAACAATGTACTTTGTACTTTTATTGACAGGAACAAAAATGTATGGACCGGCTTAAACAACGGCATTAGTTTTATAGCTTATAACGATGCTTTAAAATATATAAAACCAAGTACTACTAATGAGGTTTCCTGTTATGCTGCTAAAATTTTCAATAATAAAATATATATAGCTGCTTCGGATGGGGCCTATTACAGTAATTTAGACACTGCTAATAGTGATTTAAGCTTTTCAATAGGAGGCTTTAATTTTTTACCAACCAATAATGACCAAGCATGGAGATTTGATGAAGTAAACTCAACTTTATTTCTAGGGCATCATAATGGTAATTTCAAGATAACTGATAATACAGCTCAATCTGTATATAATCAATCAGGAACCTGGCTCTCCATTCCACTTTCCAATATATATCCAAGTAAGTATGTAATAAGTGGCACATACAACGGGCTAAGTTTATTAACATTTGAAGGAAACTCTTTTATCTCTGCCCAAAGACTTGAAGGGTTAAACGAATCACTCCGCTTTTTGGCAGTTGATAATAGTGGTGCCATCTGGGCCTCTCACCCTTATAGAGGCGTGTATAAAATAATTCTCAATACCGAAAATAAATCTTTTGCATCACATCTTTATACTGATAAAGATGGCTTGCCTTCCACATTCAGAAACCATGTTTATAAAATTGGCAATCACGTAGTGGTTGCCACCGAAAAGGGTATTTATGAATTTGATGAAAAGAAACAATTGTTCGTCCCATCTCCATTTTTGTTCAACGCTTTTGGAGGTTTGCGCATACAATATTTGAATGAGGATGCTGAGGGAAATATTTGGTTTTGCAATGGGAAAAAAATAGGCGTATTAATTCATCAACCAGGTATTAAGAATTATAAAACCATCTGGATTCCTGAATTAAATGGCAAATTCTTAACTGGATTTGAAAACATCTATCCCTATAATCCAAAAAATATTTTTATTGCTTCTGACAATGGCATTATACATTTGAATATCGAAAAATATATAGGCTCCCGCTTGCCCATACAAGTTTTACTATCAAGCGTATCTTTAATAAACAAAAAAGACAGTATAGTATATGGTGGGTTTCAAAACACGGCTATTAAGGAAAAAATCAAAATTCCGAAGTTTACAATTGCCAACAATGCACTTCATTTTGAATTTAGTGTTCCCAACTTTGCCAATCAATCCACTATTTTGTATAGTTACAAATTAGATGGTTATGATAAAGAATGGGCAGACTGGACCAATAAAACAGAGAAAGACTACACAAATTTACCAGATGGTAAATACTCGTTTTCCGTAAAAGCGAAAAACAATTTTGGAAATGAATCTGCCATCACTACCTATGCCTTTTATATAAAACCAGCCTGGTACAACACTTTCTGGGCATACATTTTTTATATGGTTGTGTTTTTGTGTATTATTTATTGGTTAAACAAAAGACAACAAACCAAATTTAATAAACAGCAATTGAAATATGAAGAAGAACAAAAAAAGCAACAATACATTTATCATTTAGAATTAGAAAAAAACGAAAAGGAAATTATTCGTCTACAAAACGAAAAATTGGTAAGCGAAGTAAAAGGTAAAACCAAAGAATTGGCCGATGTAAACATGCACCTAGTAGAAAGAAACGATGCTTTACAAAAAGTAAAAACCGAACTACAAAGACTATATAAAAAAACCGATGAAAACCATGATATCAAAAAAACAATACAGTTACTAAATGATATTGAAAAAAATAATAGCAATTGGGAGCAGTTTGCCAGTCATTTTGATGAGGTAAACAATCATTTCCTAAAAAATCTAAAATTGAAATTCCAAAAACTTACTGTAGCCGATTTAAAGCTGTGCACCTACCTGCATTTAAAATTATCTTCAAAAGAAATTGCTCAATTAATGAATATTTCTGTTCGTGGTGTGGAGATAGGTCGCTATCGCTTGCGAAAAAAACTGGGATTAAATCAAGATATAAATTTGGTGGAGTACTTATGTAAAGAATAAAAAAAGAAACCATCTATCGGGAATAAAGGATGATAAAACTACCCTTCATTTTCAAATTTCAAATGGTTTACTCGTAAATTAGTTTATGGAACACAATCCTTTTCAACCTATCAACTTTTCAACCATTCAACCGCACACAAAAAAGCCCCGATTAAAATAATCGAGGCTCTTTCAATATTATTACTGTCCGGCAAAGGGTGCATTTCAAATTGTCGCACCTAAGCTGCGTTTTTAATTTTTCCTTTTGTCAGTACAATAATTTTATTCCAATCGTTATTTTTCCTAACAACTCTTAAGTTGAGCATATGCTGAGCTCCTTTGC
>Ga0209063_1000194_pt1 | contig 61251 bp, 49 predicted proteins | sample KloWWTmeKNB19Kit_FD_187177 | JGI IMG/M metagenome (GOLD analysis project Ga0209063, IMG submission 187177) | Active sludge microbial communities from Klosterneuburg, Austria, studying microevolution and ecology of nitrifiers - Klosterneuburg... | ecosystem: Engineered > WWTP > Aerobic digester >... | reverse complement strand
GTAAGGAAGTGGCGGTATCGGCAAAGGCGAGTGAATTACCGGCCATATCTAAAATTTCGGCGCCTAAAAACCGGGAAGCGCTGTCGGAAGGAATGAAGCGGTAAGACTCATGATGGGCTGTCCATAAGGTGCTGTTTTTGCCGGGGGCAGTAACAGACTTAGCCCTGCTCCAATCCTGTATGCCAAGTATTGCATTACCATAAAAGTGAACAGGAAGACATGTTCTGTTGCCAATATGTACATCAATAAGGCCGCTTGTTTCGTGCAGTACAATCTGGAAAGTGTTGGGTGTAAAAAAACATGGAGAAATGTAAGTAGCACTGCTATCATTTCCAAAAGAACCTATCTTATAGTAACTCACAATAAATTTTCTTTTTGGAGCGGTGCCTTCTACCCTCCATTGAATTTTCCTATCAAAAGGAGACGTACAGAGGGTAGTATCTTCATTTTGAAGGAATCTTGCCGGGCTTAGATTGGAATACATGCCCATAATTGCAGCTCGTGGTACCAAATTTGAATTTGGCGGCAACGGCAATTGGTAATTAGAATAGAGTGGGCAAGAAAGGCCACTAAGAGATGCATCAAAGCTGATAATACCAATTGAACCTATCACAGCCTGGTTATACTTTTGGCCATAAAAACAAAAATTAAAAGGCAGGGAAAAAGCTAAACTGAATCGCTGAGTTGTGTACGTTCGATAATCTTCTGTCCCACCTTCAACAAAATAAGGAAATGGGGCATAGGGTATTTCAATTACTTTATAATCTGTGCCGGCTTTTAAATGGGGAACTTTTACGCTTAGTGGTACACAGGAGTCGCTGCAGGTAAGAATAATTGTAGAGCCATTAAGGTTACCACCCGGCAGGTTGTTTTGTGCATAAACCATACCTGTAGAAAAAAGATATAGTACAATATTAATTATAAATTTTTTCATGAGGTTGGGCTTGTAGTGCAAATGAAATATAAAAAATAAATTGCCACTAATTTCTTTTTTATATAAGGGAATTAAATTTTCATAAATTGAATTTAAGGGCATGTGAGCCCTGCACCTTCCTCATAATAAATATCATATTCATACCCACTGGGGTTATTATCAAACAAACTCAATATGATATCGTTAGTCTTACTAGCGGGAAATGTTTTACAATCAATCTTTATACTGGGGTTGTCGTCTCTTGTAAGATATACCCTGCCTGCAGGGTGGTTTGCAGGTATTTGCACTGTGGCTTCTACTATGCCGGTAGGGTTGCCAAATAAAATTAAATTAGCCGTACCCCCAGGGGTAATATTAGTTGCATTATCCGAACCGTTATTATCCGATGTTTCAACATAAGGGATTGTAATAGTTCCGTTGTTGTAAAAAGTAGAAACAAATGAAAGCTTACTATGTTGCACTTTAACTTCTGTAAAACCTGCAAAAAGTAGTAGCAAAAAATTGCAAGTAAAAAAAGTGCTAATTGTTTTCATAACAGCAAGTATAATAGTTAAAAAAATAAAGGCAGGGATGTGCCAATAAAGATACGAATTATATTTTCATAAAATTCTGTGCTACTGTATAGAAAGCATACAGTACTTAGCTCATTCACATCAGCTCTATTATTTAATTAAAATTACGGTACCTTTTTTTTGAATAATTTTTCCGTTTTTATCCATACCGTTTAAAAACCATATATAAGCACCAGGAGGTTGCATTTGTCCTTTGTACCGTCCATCCCATCCTTTAAGCCATTGGCTGGTTTCAAAAACCATTGTGCCGTAGCGGTTGTAAATGCTGAACTTTTTTGTACTGCTGATGCCAGCAGGTATTGGCCTGAAGATATCGTTACGTCCATCAGCATTTGGGCTAAAAGCGGTAGGCACATAATAAGCCGGTCCTTTTAAAACTTTTATCAGCACCGTATCCATAGCGGTGCAACCCGCTATATCCATTACCCGAAGAGTGAACCTGGTATCGTTGTATAAAACAGCAATGGGGTTTTGAGCAGCAGCATTATTGAGTACATCTGCCGGCGCCCAGGTATATTGCAGGCCACCGCTTCCCAAAAGTTGATGGGCTTCACCCAAAACAGCAATGCTATCGTTGCCAGCAAATACAGGTACACGGGGCAATACGGTAACCAGCAAGGTATCTGCGCTAAAAAAATTGCATCCATAATTATCCTGTACCATCAAGGCATAAAGATGCGTACCTGCCGTAGCCGGGTTTGCAAAAGTAACGGGCAGGTAAATGTTGTTTACAAAATTGGGAGGATGCCAGTTAAAATTCACCGGCCCCGAAGCATATAATAAACGGCCATTAAGCAAGGCAGTATTGCCAAAACAAATAATGGTATCGTTACCCACTTTTACCCTGGGCTTGTACAGGAGGTTTGCGGTAATGGTATCAAAGCGATGGCAAAGGCCCCATGATGCATGCAGAAAATAAACAGAAGTATCAACAGGGGATACTACTGCATTTTTTACAGAGTCATTGGCAATAGTTGAAGCCGCATTAACAGAACCCCAATGCCATGCAAAAGCATTGCCGGGAATATTATCATTCACCACAGGATAAAGCGTAGCCGATGAACCTTCGCAAACATTAATACTTTGCTCAAGGCTAAGGCGCATGGTATCGTTGAGAGGAATAGTAAGCGGTACATCAACCGTATCCTTACAACCATTAATATCCATTGCAGTAATAAAAGGGTAAGTACCCACAGGCGCCGTAATTAAAGTATCGGGGCGAAAAAAACTGCCATTGACAGCGGTCCAGTATTTAGGAGTGCCACCAGTAATGGAAACAAGTATTTTACCATCGTTGCCAAAGCAAGAGGCGGCGTTAATAAGGGAAGCCGTTGCCACAAGCGCTAAAGGTTGCGTAAGCACAATGCTGGTATCTTTAGTACAGCCAGCGCTGTCTTTAATAATAAAATGATGAGTGCCAGCAGCAAGCAGGGTAAAATTGGAACTGTCCTGGAAGCTGGCGCCATTATTAATAGAATAAGTGTAAGGATAAATGCCGCCAGCGGGCATAAAAGTTATTGCGCCATCTGCGTTGCCATTACAGAGCGGTTTATCCAGTTTTGCAAAAGGTTTTATTGGCGTGTTAAACCCCACAACTACATTGCCTCCAATACCGGGGCAAGCAAAAGCATCGGAGAAGTTGTAAGTATAAGTACCGGCAGCAAGGTTATTAAAAACAATTGGCCCATTGCCACTATAGGTATAAGGCCCGCCAGGCCCTGTAAGCGTTGAAAAATACGGGCCAATACCCGTAGTAGGCGTAATAGTAACAGAGCCGGTATTGTTAACTGCAGCACAAAAAGCATTCTTAACAAAGAGGGTATGAGAAAGTGTAGCGTTGCCATTAACCGAAACGGTAAAAGCGGTATCGCAACCACGGGAGTCCACCACAAGAACGGGATAGCTGCCTGCATAAAGGCCGGTGAAAGTATTGCTGTTTTGTAAACTGCCGCCGTTAATAGCATACTGGTAAGGCGGCACGCCAAGGCTATCGGTAACAATAATGCTAATGCTGCCGGAGTTGTTGCCGCAGGTAGCAGGAACCACGGAGGCGGTTGCAGGCAGGTGATATTTACGCACTACATTAATGGTATCAAGGGTAATGAATTCTTCTGCAGCCTGGCAGGTAAGAAACCTTGTTTTAATAATATATTTAGTAAGCGTAGGCCCCGGGCAAATGTTTTGAAACTGGAGGTCTAAAAGCCCGGGTAAGGAAGTGGCGGTATCGGCAAAGGCGAGTGAATTACCGGCCATATCTAAAATTTCGGCGCCTAAAAACCGGGAAGCGCTGTCGGAAGGAATGAAGCGGTAAGACTCATGATGGGCTGTCCATGGGGTACAGTTTTTGCCGGGGGCAGTAACGGCCCTGGTACATTCCCAGTTTTGAATGCCAAGTGTGGCAACCCCTTTTTGGGGCAAAGAAGGCTGACAGATCCTGTCTTCAATATGCACATCAATAAGGCCGCTTGTTTCGTGGAGCACTATTTGAAAAGTATTGGGGTTGTAAAAACAGGGTTGTACATAACTGGAGGTACTGTCGTAAAAAGCATTTCCAATTTTGTAATAGCTTGCAATAAATTTTCTTGAAGGGGCCGTGCCTTCCACCCGCCATTGAATTCTTCGGTCGTAAGGTGAAGAGCATTGGGGAAACCCGTTGGGGGGAGCTGGCGCTTGATTATCACAACGCCTTGTGTCAAATGTTGAAAACATGCCCATAATGGTTGAACGTAAAAGGAAAGCAATATATGTGGAAGTGTCAGGTTCAAAGTAAGGTAAAGTATTACCTATACCATTACTACCAGATCCCCAGTTTGCTAATGATATGTCAAAACTGAGGTATCCATTTCCACACACCATTACTTTTGAATAAGATTGACCATAAAAACAAAAGTTAAAGGGTAAGGGAAAAGGGACACAATAACTGCCTCCTGCTACAGAATATAGCCTTACTGAATCTTCATGACCATCCTCAACTATATATTTAAAGGGCTTAAAAGGTATTTCTATTACCTTATAATCAGTAGCAGATTTTAAATGGGGAACTTTTACGCTAAGCGGCACACAAGAGTTGGCGCAGATGAGGGTAATAACTGAGCCGTTAAGATCTCCTCCCGGCAGGTTATTTTGCGCATAAATTTCTCTAATAAAACTAAGGTGAATAATAGAGAAAAATAATATTTTATATATTAATCTTAGCAAACAATATTGTTTTTTAACATAGCAAACCATCAAAAATTATAGTGTAAGAATCTCCATTGGGGCTATTGTCAAAAAGAGAGACGATGATTCCATTTCCTCCTGCTCCAAAATCATAACAATTAAATGCTACATTTCCCCTTTTTACAGTTACTCTTCCCTTTGGATGGTTTGCAGGTATTTGAACTGTTATCTCAACCGTACCCGATGGACTGCTTGAATGGATGAGGTTTCCCGAACTGTTTGCCGAGATATTGGAAGCGTTATCCGAACCGTTATTATCCGATATTTCAACATAAGGGATTGTAATAGTTCCGTTGTTGTAAAAAGTAGAAACAAATGAAAGCTTACTATGTTGCACTTTAACTTCTGTAAAACCTGCAAAAAGTAGTAGCAAAAAACTGCAAGTAAAAAAAGTGCTAATTGTTTTCATATTATTTTATTTTTAGTTGTTAAATTGCCTACTAAAAGTAGTCTTTTTATTTTTTATAAAAAAAAATTTATAGCATATATAATTCAACTATTTGATGTTCAATTTGAAGTTTTGCAAATGAATTTTCCATACGTTGTTTATGGGTATCGGTAATGAGTACCTGGCCTTTGTTGTTGCTGCAAACCCAATGCAATAAATTATGCATCCTGTTTTGGTCTAATTTTTCAAAAACATCATCCAGTAATAATAGTGGCGCTATGCCTTTATTTTTTTTAAGGAGCTCGTACTCGGCCAGTTTTAAAGCAAACAATAAAGTTTTACGCTGGCCCTGCGATGCGGTATTTCTAAAAATATGTTTATTGATTTCAAAACCTAATTCGTCTTTGTGTATGCCGGCGCTGGTGCGTTGCAGGAGCCGATCCCGCTGCCTCATTTTTATCAGTAAATCTTCCATGGTAGAAAAATGGAGGTTGCTTTCATAGCGACAGCTTATCACTTCGTTATTGCCGGCAAGTTGATGATAAAATTGTACTATGAGCGGTATCAATTCCTCACATACCTGCGACCTTTTTGTAAAAATATATTTTGCCGGTTTGGCCAGTTGCATATCCAGTACATCCAGTAGTGAAAAATCAATTGCATGTTCAACAGCTGCAGATTTTAAAAAGCTGTTGCGCTGCTGTAAAATTTTATTGTATTGCATTAACTGCTGCAGGTATTCTGCATCTACCTGGCTTATGAGGATATCTAAATATTTCCGTCGTTCTTCACTTCCGTTACTAATAAGCCCGGTATCATCTGGCGCAACCATTACCGCTGGAAAACGGCCAATATGCTTTGATAATTTTTCATATGGCACATCATTTAAAAAAAATTCTTTTTTATTTCCCCGGTGAATGCATTTTACGGTAAAAGCAATGCCGTATTCTTCAAAAAAAGCTTCCAGCCTAAAACCCTCTTTGCCAAAGCCGATATTTAAAGCATCGGTGCCCGAAAAATAACTTTTGGTAAAGCAACAATAATAAATGGCATCTAAAAGATTGGTTTTTCCCGCACCGTTTGGCCCGCAAATACCTGCAATATTTTGGGCAAAATCAAATTGCTTTATTTCATAATTTTTAAAATGCGTTAATATAATTTTTTTAAGCAGGAGCATTGCGGCTGCAAGATAGTTTCAAATCACTGTAAAAAATTACGGTATTTACCCATAAAAAGCAGTTTTATTGCTAAAAAACCTTACGCAATAGCAGTTGAAAGGCTCAAAGTTTTCCCCTATATTTGCAGCCTAAAAAACCAGGCCTTGGCTACAAAATTCTCAAAAGATACTTATCTCTATTGGTACGAATTGATGCTCTTGTTGCGCCGCTTTGAAGAAAAAGCAGGCCAGCTTTATGGTATGCAAAAAATACGGGGGTTTTGTCATTTATATATTGGCCAGGAAGCAGTAGCTGCAGGTTGCATGACGGCCACGAACCCAGATGATAAATTTATTACCGCTTACCGTGATCATGCATTGGCAATAGCCAAAGGTGTTTCTGCAAAATCTTGTATGGCCGAATTATACGGCAAAGCAACCGGTTGCAGCAAAGGCAAAGGCGGTAGCATGCATTTTTTTGGTTTAAAAGAAAATTTTTATGGCGGCCATGGTATTGTAGGCGCACAAATTGGTACTGGCGCAGGGCTTGCATTTGCAGAAAGATACAAAGGCACACAAAACGTAGTGCTTTGCTTTTTTGGAGATGGCGCTGCACGCCAGGGAATGCTGCACGAAACTTTTAATATGGCCATGCTGTGGAAACTGCCTGTAGTTTTTATTTGCGAAAATAATAACTACGCCATGGGAACTTCGGTAGAAAGAACCAGCAATGTACTGGATATTTATAAACTTGCAGATGCCTATGAAATGCCCGGCGATGCAGTAGATGGCATGAGCCCGGAAACAGTACACGACGGCGTGTTACGGGCAGTAAACAGGGCAAGGGAAAAAGGTGGGCCTACTTTGCTGGAAATAAAAACTTACCGCTATAAAGGTCATAGCATGAGCGACCCTCAAAAGTACCGTACTAAAGAAGAGTTGGAATCATACAAAGAAAAAGACCCAATTGAGCATGTACTTTCCATACTTACCAAAACGCATAAAGTAAGCGAAAAAGAAATTGAAGCCATTAACGAAAGGGTAAAAGCTGAAGTAGAAGAAAGCGTAAAATTTTCTGAAGAAAGCCCCTGGCCTTTGGATGACGAACTGCTTAAAGATGTGTTAACACAGGAAGATTATCCATTTATAACCGATTAATCATTTGCCTTTTTTTAAAGGCAGTATAATAAACAAAGAAAAATGTCATTAAATAAACCAGCAACAGCAACAACTGTTACGCATCATGAAGAGAACGAAGCCCTTGTAAAAGTATTGGGCTTTTGGGATAAATACAGCAAGCCAATTATTTATATTGGCTCGGCAATTATTTTGGCAATTGCAGGCTATTTTATTTATAAAACTTTTGTAAAAGAGCCCAAAGAACTCAAGGCCGCTGAAACCATTTTTCCGGCACAAAAACTTTTTGATAAAATGGCATCTGCAGGATTTAATAAAGATTCTGTAAATATATTATTGAATGGCGGTGTATTGGAAGGCCAGCCCGTAACTGGCCTTTTGAAAATACAAAACAGTTACAGCGGTACGCAGGCGGCAAACCTTGCGGCATACATGACCGGCGCTGCTTATTTGCAAATAAAAGAATTCGACAAAGCCATAAAATACCTGAAAGAATTTAACGGCCATGGCGCAACACAGGTAGAAAGCAGGGCTTATGTAATGCTGGGCCATGCATATGCTGAAAAAAAGAACAGCGATGAAGCCTTAAACTATTACAAAAAAGGCGCTTCGGTAAATTCCAAAGATGAAACCTTTGCTGCAGATGCTTTGCTCCTTGCTGCTGCTTATGCAGAATCTTTAGGAAAAAATAAAGACGCAATAGATTTGTACACACAGGTGCAGGATAAATACCCAACAAATAATGCAGCTGTAAGCGGAGAAATTGACAAACACCTGGCAAAACTGGGTGTAATTAAATAATGGCACAATCATCAAAAAACATTTTTGAAACCAGAGGCACCAGCGTAAAAGCCAGTGCCTTTGTTGTAATAGTATATACCGCATGGAACCAGTCTGTGGTAAATGAGTTGCTTGCCGGCGCAAAAAAAATATTAGCAAATAAGAAAGTAAAATATATTTTGGTTGAAGTGCCCGGCGCCGTGGAAATACCTTTTGCCATAAACAGCTATTGGAATAAAATGTCGAAAAAGCCTGATGCTTTTATTGCATTGGGCTGCGTAATAAAAGGCGATACACCGCATTTTGATTATGTGTGCACTTCCATTACCAATGGTATTACCCAATTAAATATTACGCTTCCTGTGCCTGTAATTTTTGGGGTGCTTACAGTAAATAACTTAAGGCAGGCAAAGGAACGCATTGGTGGTAAGCATGGCCACAAAGGCGAAGAAGCTGCAGCTACCGCACTAAAAATGATAAGTTTAAATGAATCGTTCCAAAAAAAGCCCGTGCAATAATTTTACCAACACTTTCTTTCAACAGGTTGTTTACATCTTGTGCCTTTTCGTTCCTGTTTTAATTTTATTTTCACCTAATTTGCAGCTATGAGAGTTCAGCTTTTTGTTCCCTGTTTTATTGATCAGCTCTATCCGCAAACGGCTTTCAGTATGGTAAAAGTATTGGAAAAAGCAGGGTGCGAAGTGTTGTACAACCCAAATCAAACCTGCTGTGGCCAGCCCGCTTTTAATGCTGGTTTTGTAAATGAGTGCAGCAGTGTTGCTAAAAAATTTTTATACGATTTTAATACCGCCGATGTTATAGTTGCCCCCAGCGCAAGTTGCGTTGGCTTTGTAAGAAATTATTTTCCGCAGGTATTTAACGATACCACACAAAAAAATGAAGCCAATAACATAGGGAAACGAATTTATGAATTTACCGAATTTTTAATCCTGGTTTTGAAGCAGGATGATTTTGACGCAACGCTAAATGTAAAAGCAACTTACCACGATAGTTGTGCTGCATTGAGGGAATGTAATATTAAAGAAGGGCCACGTAAATTGCTTGCTAATGTAAAAGGTTTGCATCTCACAGAAATGAACGACAACGAAACCTGCTGTGGTTTTGGTGGCACATTTGCAGTAAAATTCGAACCAATCTCTGTTGCCATGGCACAGCAAAAAATTACCAATGCTTTGGCTACAGGCGCAGAATGCATCATTTCAACCGATTCCAGTTGCCTGATGCATATTGATGGCGTAATTAAAAAAAATAATACTCCGCTTAAAACCATGCATATTGCCGATGTGCTTGCAAGCGGATGGTAAGCAAATAAAGCATTGAAACTAAATAGTATTTTTACAGTATGAATTACTGGCTTATAAAATCTGAACCCTCTGTATACAGTTGGGATCAATTGGTTAAAGATAAAAAAACCATGTGGGATGGCGTACGCAATTACGCAGCACGCATCCATCTAAAAGCCATGAAAAAAAATGATGAAGTATTTTTTTATCATAGTAACGATGATACGGCAATTGTAGGTATTGCAAAAGTGGACAAAGCGTTTTATACTGACCCAACTGCTGATAGCGATGCCTGGGTAGCGGTGGATGTAAAACCGGTGAAACAATTAAAAAACCCTGTTACCCTGGCGCAGGTAAAAGCCAATAAAAAGTTGTTGAACATGGCGCTGGTACGCATTAGCCGTTTATCGGTACAGCCGGTTAGTAGTGAAGAATGGAAAATTATTTTATCTATCGCCGGCGAAAAATAAAATTTTATAAATAATGATGCATATAGTATTTAACGAAGCAGATGTAACTGTTTTGAATGAGGCAATTGGAATGGACGAAAGCCTTGCCGGTAACGTAATTTTAGTAAAAGACGATTATGCCGTGGGTCCGTTGGATAATATTTATGAAACATACGGTATGGAAGATAGGCGGCAGTGGTGGAGAACTGTACTGGAGGATGGCGACTATGCCGGCAAAGCAGGAAGCGGCGAAGTAGATGATCAAAAAACCGCAAATTACCTAATAGAGAAAATGCATCAGGATGAAAATGAAGTAATTTGGATTTGGGCTGCACAAAATGGCCACGATATTTGCGGCTATTACTGGCTGCTCAATTATGTAAGGGAATTTCAAAGCCGTGTTTTTATTTTATATTTAAACAACCTGCCTTTTTTTAATGATAAAGGCCAGATATTTTATCCCAACTGGCTGCACCAAATACCTGCAAAAGAATTTTTGAAAGCCAAAAGAATGGCCAGGGAGATTACCATAAGTGAATTTGAAGTGGATACCGACGAATGGAACAAAATTTGCAGGGAAGGTTTTGGCGTAAGAGTACTTGAAGGCGGAAAAAAATTAGTTCAGCAGAACTATGATTTTTTCGACAACGACCTTAAGAAATTTATTTCTAAAGACTGGCAAAAAGCATCTAAAATTATTCACCAGTATTTGCATAAAGCAAAATATGTAACCGGCGATGCTTACCTGCTTTGGCGATTGAAAACATTGATTGCAGGAGAAATTTATGATGTGCAGGGAAAACTGGGAACCATGAAGGATTTTGAAGTAAAAACCAAAACAGCAATTACCGCTTAATGAAATGGAGTTTAAAACTGGAAGAATTGGCAATGCTGCTCATGAGTATTTATTTTTTACCTTTTTTGCATGCAGAATGGTACTGGTATGTATTATTGCTCATTGGGCCCGACATCAGTATGCTGGGCTATTTGCTGAATAAAAAAACAGGCGCAATTTGTTACAATTTTTTTCACCATAAAGCCGTAGCTATTACCCTGGTTTTTATTTGTTATTTTTTTCCATCCGATTATTTGTTGTTGATGGCCGTTGTAATTTTTGGCCATTCATCGCTAGATAGGTTTTTGGGCTTTGGTTTAAAATATTTTGACGGATTTAATGTTACACACCTGGGCACAATAGGTAAAGGCACATGAATATAATGAGCATTCACCATATTGCCATTATTGCCGGCGACTATGAAAAGTGTAAATATTTTTACACTGAGGTTTTAGGGTTTAAAATTATTAGGGAAACATACCGGCAAAATAGAAATTCGTATAAGCTTGATTTGTCGGTAAATGGCAAATACCAAATTGAGCTTTTTTCATTTGCCGATGCAAAAGAAAGATTAAGTTTCCCCGAAGCAAAAGGATTAAGGCATTTGGCTTTTGCCGTTGAAGATTTGGATGCAGCAGTTGCACATTTAAAAAAAAATAAAGTAGCAGTGCAGGAAATAAGGCTTGATGAATTAACCGGGAAGCGCTTTAGTTTTTTTAATGACCCAAGTGGACAGCCTTTGGAGCTTTATGAAACAAGTGGATAAATTCTAAATAATTTCTAAATAAATCAGAATAGCATAAGATTGCATAATGATGAGTGAACAAAAAGAAAATAATAGCGGTGTAAGCGGCCAATATAAAACCTGGTTTTTAGATTATGCCAGTTATGTAATTTTAGAAAGGGCAGTGCCTGCAATGGAAGATGGTTTAAAGCCTGTACAGCGGCGCATTTTACATGCCATGAAAGAAATGGATGATGGCCGTTTTAATAAAGTGGCAAATATTATTGGGCAAAGCATGCAATACCATCCTCATGGCGATGCAAGTATTGGCGATGCTTTGGTAAATATGGGCCAAAAAGATTTACTCATTGAAACACAGGGAAACTGGGGCGATGTACGCACCGGTGATGATGCAGCAGCAGCAAGGTATATTGAAGCAAGGCTAAGCAAGTTTGCACTTGATGTGGCTTTTAATGCAAAAACCACCGATTGGCAATTGAGTTATGATGGCCGCAAAAACGAGCCGGTAACCTTACCCATGAAATTTCCTTTGTTGCTGGCGCAAGGTGCCGAAGGAATTGCTGTGGGATTGGCCACAAAAATTCTCCCTCATAATTTTTGCGAACTCATAGAATCTTCCATAAAATATTTACGGGGAAAAAAGTTTGAGCTGTTGCCGGATTTTCAAACCGGTGGAAGCATAGATGCCGCTAATTATAACGAAGGGTTGCGAGGCGGTAAAATAAGGGTAAGGGCAACAATTGAAGAAGCCGATAAAAAAACCCTGGTTATTCGCAGTGTGCCTTATGGCATTACTACAACACAAATAATGGATAGCATTGTAAAAGCCAACGATCAGGGAAAAATTAAAATTAAAAAAGTTACTGACCATACTGCGGCCAAGGTAGAAATTCTGGTGGAACTGGCGCCGGGTATTTCGCCGGATATTACCATTGATGCCTTATATGCATTTACCGATTGCGAAGTAAGCATTTCTCCCAATGCCTGCGTAATTGTAAATCAAAAGCCACAATTTCTAAGCGTACATGAATTATTGAAAATTGCCACCGACCATACCAAAGACCTTTTGAAAAAAGAGCTGGAGATCAAACTCAGCGAATTGCAGGAAAAATTACATTATACATCCCTTGAGAAAATTTTCTTTGAAGAAAAAATTTATAAGGAGCTGGAAAAAAAGCATGAAACCTGGGAAAAGGTGATTATTGCAATTGACAAAGCTTTTGATCCGTTTAAAAAACAACTGAAACGCCCCGTAACCCGTGAAGATATTTTAAAGCTTACCGAAAAACCCGTTCGCCGTATTTATAAATTAGATATTGACGAACTTAACGAGCAGATAAATGCGCTAAATGCAGAAATAAAACAGGTAAAATTTGATTTAAGCAACCTGGTAGATTTTGCCGTAACCTATTATGAAAACCTACTGAAAAAATATGGTAAGGGAAGGGAACGCAAAACAGAAATTAAACAATTCGACATTATACAAGCCAAAGCAGTGGCTATTGCCAATATTAAATTGTATGCCAATTATGCTGATGGGTTTATTGGCACAGGATTAAAGAAAGATGTACTGATAACGGATGTTTCTGAACTGGATGATATTATTGCGTTTACCAAAGGGGGTATTATGAAGGTGGTGAAAGTTGCCGATAAAGTTTTTATTGGAAAAGATATTTTACACGTTGCGGTATTTTTAAAAACCGACGACCGCACTACCTATAATTTGATTTATGCCGATGGAAAAACCGGCGTAAGCTATGCCAAGCGTTTTAATGTAACCGGAATAACCAGGGACAAAGAATATAACCTTACCAAAGGCACCGAGAAAAGCAAAGTGCATTATTTTTCTGCCAATCCCAATGGTGAGGCTGAAGTAGTGAAAGTACTCCTTAGCCCCAATTGCAGTGCAAGAAACAAAGAGTTTGAGTTTTATTTTGAAGTACTGGAAATTAAAGGCCGGGGCAGCATGGGCAACCAGGTAACAAAATATCCCATAAAATCTATAAAATTTAAAGATGCCGGCCGATCCACATTGGAAGCTAAAAAATTTTGGTTCGATACCAAGTTTGGGAGGTTGAATATTGAAGAAAAAGGAGAATACCTGGGTAAGTTTGATGCAGAGGACAGGATTTTGGTAATAGATACCGATGGTAATTATGAAATAGTAGGGCAGGAGCTTACACAACGCTTTGACCCCGAAAAAATAGTACTGATTGAAAAATTTAATGCAGATAAAGTTATAACCGCTGTTTACCTGGACAATGATAAATTTCAGTTTAACATCAAAAGGTTTAAAATAGAAACCACAACTTTAAATAATAAATTCTATTTTATAAAAGAAGGCAGGGGCAATCGCCTGGAAACCGTAACCACGGATGCAGATCCTGTATTAAAAGTAAAAAAAGGCCGGGGACAGCAGGTGAACACTATTAAATATAAGGTTGGAAAAAATGTAGAAGTTACCGGCTGGAAAGCGGTGGGTGTAAAATTGGAAGATTTTAATAAATCCGTGGAAATGGAGTGGGAGCTTAAAGAAAATAAATGCAACCAGGGCGAGTTATTTGACTAAACCGAAATTTCAATATTCATAAATTGTATTTCCTGGCTGGTAGTAGGTACCGCTGGTTCGAATCCAGCAATCCATATTGATGATTTACAGGTTTTTTACAGGTTCTTTATATTTAATTCTTTCTTTTTTAACAGGGTAAGTATCAAATAAAATATTTGTGCATCCTGGGAGATATATATTACCGCATTCGTTTTATCCAAGGCCATTTAGCAGAAATAACCTCTTCTGCAAGTCACATCTCATTGTTGTATATTTGATTGCCTGGATAAATAGATTAATACCAATTCATATCCTGGCTTGCATGTTTGTTCCTGTATTTCGGCCTACGCTTTAGAGCGTTGGCTCAAAAGTTTTCCTTATAATTTTTTGTGAACCCATAAAATATATTTTATTTTACGGTAACCTTTTATAAAAAAATACCCTAAGTAAAAAACGGCAAAAAATTTTTCTAAGGAGCAATTTATTGAATAAAATAAACTTTTATTATTTTATTATTTTCAATTTCATAGAGGGCAATGGCTTCAATTTTTTGTGGTTGCCCAATACCAGTAATACTTTCATGGTCAATAATAAAATTGTCTTTAATGATACGTTTTTTAAGTTCGCAATGTAAACCGGGTAAGTTTTTAAACATGCTTTCATATTGCTGGCGCATCTGCTCTTTGCCTTTGCTCAATAAGGTACCCGGAAATTGATACAGCTCTACACTATCTGCATAAGGTTCTAAAAAGGCATTTATATCCCTGGCATTATAAGCATTGAGTTGTCGCTGTACCAGTATTTCAGGGCTTAATGGTAAGAGTTCATCGGTTTTAAGTATTACACCTCTGTGTATTACTGTAGGGATATAATATAATGCAGATAACCCAAGCAAAGGGTTTTTATCCAGCAATAATATATCTGCAATTTTATTTTTTTCTATGCTTCCCCATTCTTTTTCTTTTCCAAAACCAGTTGCAGCATTGATAGTGCAGCTTTTTAAAATTTCCCATTCACTTAAGCCTGCAGATTTCATCATTTCCAATTCTTTTAAAAAAGAGGAGCCATGATGTGTGCCTATATTACCTGCATCGGTACCGGCAACAACGTTGATACCGGCCTTTGAAACAAAAAGTAAATTTTTTGCCAAAATTGTATCTATCGCATTGGGCAATTTTATAACTGTGCGAAAATAATTATAATCAATTCCCGAAACGGTTGGGTTGATATGCTTAAGGTCCATGGTACTGCCCAGCATAAATGGATTGGCATATTTATAATCATGCGGTTCAAATGAAAAGTTTTGTATTCTCAACCTCATATAATTAGCGTAAACCTGCAGGGTAGGGATATAAGTAACATTTTTTGTTTTGAGCAATTGAAGAAAAGGTTCATCAAGTAATTTATCATCAATACTGTGCACTAAAATATCGGCGCCTGCTTCTACTGCTAATTTTGCGGTTTCGTATTCAGTTGCATGAACACAGGCTTTTAAGCCATTACGGTGAGTTTCATCTATGGCTGCTTTTACCATGGGTAAGTTATGGAGGGCATCTTTTTTATTTTCTGCTAAATACCATATTTTAATAAAATCGGGTTTGTAGGGAAGTTGTTGGATAATTAAAGAAATTGCCTCCTCTGCAGTAGATGCTTTAATAATAGGTAAATTATCTTTTATAAAACCCTTTGGTTGCAGTGTTGAAATTAATGGGCCGGTTACCAGGGCATTGGGCGAAGTAATTTCATTATTCACCCTTTCTCTTATTTCGAAATTACTCATAGGCCCGCCTACATCTATTACATTGGTAACGCCGCAGGCAATGTACCTTGCCATAAGGTCGTACATATTTTCTTTAATCCATTGCTGGTCTTTTTCGTAGGGATAAATGCCGGGAACATTAATGCCATCGGGCCGGGTATAAAGGCCTCCGCTTTGAAAAAAGTGGATATGCCCGTCTGTCATTCCCGGCATTGCATATTTGCCCATTGCATCAATAAGGGTAGCATTGTGGGGTATTTTTATTTTTTTAAAAGTACCTACTTCAATTATTTTATTTTTATTAATGAGAATGGTTTGGTCTGCATCAATTTTTCCGGTAATTACATTTACAATATTTGCATGGGTTATGGCTATAGGCGCCACAGGTAAGGTATATTTTGCAGCAATTGGATTTGCCACGGAGTTTTCCAGCTTTGCAATTTGTTTTTTATAAACGGAAAGTTCTGCATCCTGTAAGCCGGAAAATTTTGTATCTACATATGCAAAAATCAAGGTAATGGCATTTCTAAAGCTGATGCTTTTTGCCGTGTCGGCAGGAACCGCAGTTAAATATTTTTTTTTGGTATTTTCTGCATTGGCGTTTTCTGCATCCTTTTTATTGTTTATAATCCGTGGCAGGTCTTCCAATGTGGTTTTTTGAAATAATGTGCTAAAAGTTTCTTCATATTTTTTTTTGAACTGCAGGCTATCGTTTTTAAAGGGAAAAGCGGCAATATAACTTTCAATATATGCCTTGCCCACTTTTTGTAAATAAGGGGTTTTATTGCTTTTGCGGTATTGATGTATCCTGTCTGTGAGGCCGTTGTAATTGCCCGATGCAAATGCACAGGTAATGTACAAGTGCATTTGGATATCTGCCGGTATATCTTTTAAAACCCAGGAGCTGTCTTTTATTTCTTGAAAATAAGCTGCAACAGTTTTGGACAAATGTTGTATTGCTGCCTCCTCTTTTGATAGTGATGCAGCATTTTGTAAAGAAAAAGTAACCCCAGCAGGGTCAATAATTTTATTTTGGGCAAAAAGGGAAAAGGCGATAAGGAAACTGATGAAGGTAAATGTAACTTGTTTCATTTTAAGAATTTTAAAATTGATTAGGTTGATGAAACTCAGTTGAAACGCTTTGGTTATTGCTGTAGGGTGGATACCATAAGAAACTAAACCGGAATTGAATTTACTACTAAATGGCCAAATGAAATTGATTTAATTTATTTTTTTGACTGATATATTTAATGAATCGGCGTTCTGGCTTGTATATTTTTTTAACTTAATTTTCCCGGAGTTATTGTAGTTTGAGAAATGAAAGGTTGACCATTCGTAATTTTGAGACGACCAAGAACCATCGAGATACTCAGCATTCGCTTTAACCTTATATTTTAAATTAAATTTTTGTAAACTTGAAATTACCTGGGTTGTAGTATCAACTACCATAAGGGTAATTTTGTTTTTCTTTCTTTTTAGTATTTCTACTTTATTTACAACAATAGAATCCATATTATTGTATTTTTTTACAAGTTTATGGCTATGAATGTTAAGAAAACCTTTATTATCTAAGTTTATAAAAAGTGTGATGGTATACGAATAATGAGCTTTTCGAAAGCCATATTGATAGCTCCCATGCCAAATGCCGGTAAGGTTTTGTGAAAAAGATTGCTGGATGCAAAAGAGCAATGCAAAGAAAAAATATTTTTTCATAAAGGATAATTCCTTTAATTAAAGTTAAGACATTTTTAATTTCAATAATTATTGGATGAATTGCACTGGGAAATAGATGACTTGGCATTGTATAAAAAGATACCGAAAGCACTGGTTACTACACTACCCATTTTTTTGTTGGGTGCGGTTTTGCCAGGTTATTATTTCGTTTTTTTTACATTTAGTCAATATTGCTACAGCAAGCCAATAAAGTAAAAAAAACGAGAAACCCGGAATAAAGAAGATCAATAAAATTTCAAACCTTTTTGGAATATTAAAGTGGGTTATCATTATTACTATTGCAGAAACAATACCCAATAAACCCAAAATGGAACTGATTATTGGATGCCAAATTTTAATTAGGCGCAACTTGTATAAATGTATGGAAAGCCATATTATTGACGAAAACTGTAAGAGTCTTCCTATAACGCCAATATTAATGATATTGATATTGTCGTAATTTTTGCCGAAATCTTCTGCTTTTTTACCCTCGCTTATCCATTCTTTCAATGCTTCGGGGTAAAAGTAATGGTGAGTAAACTCCCAAATAAATTCTACAAAGGCAATAAAAAAAACAATCGTAATTATCCATTTTGTTGGGGATTTTATTACTATTGAATTATTTCTAAGTAAAAGAAAAATAAAAACCCCAAAGATTATTGCCGCTAAAAAGAGAAATAGGTACCTTAAATGCTCCCTTTCTGGGTGATCAAGCATTTTAATGCTAAGATCAGGTGGTGCAGCTAAGCCAACAATACCAGCTATTGGGCAGAATAGCAACATGAGGAATGCACCAGCAACTAATATTTTTTTAAAAGAACGGTGAATAAGCTTTACTGCTAAAATCACAACTGAAGAAAAGGTAATTGAAATGATTGCCCAAATTATTACATAAGTAGTAATGTTGTTCGTTTCAATATAGGGTGAATATTTACCTATAAGAATCCCTATAAAAAACGGAAGTACTATTAAAACCAGAGTAAAGAGTGTTATTAATATTTTCTTTTTCAAATTTAGGCAGATGAAATTATTTTTCTTTTGAAATAAAATCAGCAACTAAGATATTCTATTTCAAAATGCCTGCTTCACCCAATGTGTACGTAATTTAGCGTATAGCAATAAAGTATAGCCCGGCTTATTGCGTACAATTACTGATATTTTGTTTTTTACTTTGCTTACAGGTATTGATAATCTATAAGCCATTTTGCAACACGTTTAAGCATAAACTGGTTTTTGTCTATACTCGTATCGGCTACAATAATTTTATCTTTTTCCGGCATAGGTACTATTCTTTTGTTGTTATCTTTTGCGGTAAATACTTCCATATTTTGAGCATTGTTGCCGCCGGCAAAAGAAATTTTTGCAATGGTTATACCAGAAGGAAGCTGGAATTCATAAAAATCCTGGCCATTATATGAGCCAGTAGGTTTAAAGCTGCCAATAATTTTTGAGTTTTGTTCAATGGTTTTATCCGCATTTATAGAAACAGGCCAGGAGCGGCTTCTGGGCACCATGCTATAATCAATAGCTATCCTGGGGCTGGCGCCTTTTGCGGCAATAAAATCCCTTACTTTTTCATCGTTTGTTGTGTCTTTAATTATAATGCCGCTTTTGCCAATGAGTTTTGCAAAACTTTTCTCCTGACCCAGCGAAGCTACTTTAAATATGCCCACCTGCTTGGAGGTTAAAAAACTGAGCCTGTAAAATAAGTAGGTATTATCATTTTTATCCTGGTCAAATTCTGTTGCTACAACGGCAATAATTAATTTTTTACCAGAAAGAGAAAATACTTCAAAAGATTTGGTAAGGCCAAAATTTTGTTTTTCTACTTCCACTCTTGCATAATCGTTTCCATCAACTATGATCATTCCTTTTTTGTATTCCACATCCTGTGCGCTTAAACTAGTGCAGCAGAAAAAAAGTACTAAGGGTAAAAAGGCTTTTTGCATATAAAATAATTTGTAGTAAAGTTAGCTAAAAGTACAAATGATTATTTAAATATGTAGTGATGTGTGCATGAGTTAACTGTAATAGTCGGCATTTTCATTTTATACTGGTATTTTTTGCAAAAAAATAATTTCTTTCATGTGTTCGGGTACTCAGGCACAAGTAGCAGTACATAACTAAAAAAGAAAGAAAAAAAATTAGTTTCATTTATTTATTTATTGTTGCCGGTTTTTGTTTTTTTAAAATTAGATTCATAAATACCTATCCAGTCTTTTGCGCTCATCTTCTTCATTAATTCACCTATGAGTTTATAGGGTATATCATCCATATTTTTAAACCGTATACAACTTTTTCCCATGTCGGGATTTTTTTTGCTATGCTTCGGATATTCACTTACAAACCATTCTAGTAAGTTTGGGTTTGAATATATGCCCATGTGATAAAAATTAATACTATTTTTTTGCGAAGCAATGCCGGCAAAAGGGAGTGGCTCACTGGGTTTGCAATGGTAGCCACCGGGATAAAGCTTGTGCGGTACTACATATCCTAAGCCACCGTAGCTAATTGCTGCTTCAAAACCTTTGGGTAGATTTTTTACAATTACCAGGTGTAGCTTGTTAAATGCTTCCTTTCTTTCTGGAGGTACAGATGATAAGATTTCATTTACTGTTTTTCCGGTTGCTTTCATTTTTGAATTTTATTTATTTCAGTTTCTATTGGTATTTTGTTTTACTGATGAAGATAATAAAAATAGAATTAATTGCAGGTTTTTGGTTTTTTTGTTCTTTCGCAAATTTATTATTTCTAAGTTAACCTGTCTTTTGGACAAAATAAATTGGATACCTAAGAAAATATATTACTGTATTGCTCCTTCCCCAACCAAATGTTTTTTTAAAAACACAGCCATTGCTGCAAAGATATAATCCCGGTTTGCTTTTTTTGCTAAGCCATGTCCTTCATCTTTTGCCCGGATATAACTTACGGCAACGCCATTTTGTTTTAAGGTTGTTACCATTTGTTCCGATTCGGATAGGGGAACTCTTGGGTCGTTTTCGCCCTGGTAGATAAACATGGGCTTTGTAATATTTTTAATATTGGTTAAAGGGCTTATTTTTGTTAAAAACTCTGCCATAACAATATCCCTTTCATCACCATATTCAACTCTTCTCAGGTCGGCCCTGTAGCCTGAAGTGTTTTTAAGGAAACTTACAAAATTTGAAATCCCAAATAAATCTATACCACAGGTAAGCCGGCTGTTGTAATGCGTCATACATGCCAAACTCATATACCCACCATAGCTGCCACCATAAACCGCAACACGTGATACATCTAAATTGGGTTGAGTGGCAATCCAATCGAGTAAAGAACCAATATCATTTACTGAATTTTCACGCAATTTGCCATTATCCAATTTTAAATAAGTTTTTCCATAACCAGCCGAACCTCTAACATTTGGTAGTAAAACAGCAATACCCAATTCGTTTGCCAAATATTGATTCAATACATTAAAATTTGCCCTTGATTGACCTTCGGGGCCTCCATGAATGCTAATGAGTACAGGTAATTTGCCAGTTGTATTTTTGGGCATAACCAGAAATGAGGGAATCATCCGGTTTTTTCCCGTTTCAGTATTTTTGTCAAAAGTAGGATATTCTATGAGTGTTGTTGTACTAAATTTATCTGGATTCAAGCCGGCTGTTTCGCTAAAGGTCCAGCGTATTGTAGAGTTGGTTTTTAAATTATGTACAAATACTTCAGAAGCTTGAGTAGGAGTATTTATAGTAAACGCAACCCGGTTATTGTCTTTATTGAAGCCTATATTTGAAATAGAAATATTTGCACCTAAATTTAAAAGAGAATACTTCATTGTTTTGATGTTCAGCAGGTAAGGTTTTGAATAACCAGCATCATTAACTACAAAAACAAGTTTTGAACCATCTGCAGCAAGTTCAATCCTGTCTACATCATAATTCAGGTTGGTTATTTTCAACATTTTCTTTGATGTAAAATCAAAATACCAGAGGCTAAGAAATTCTGCATCTTCATCTGATGTGAGAAAAATGCCTTTGCCATCTTTTGAAAATTTTACATTTCTGTTTGAATAAGAAATTTGTTTGCCGGAAGGGTTAATTTCTTCCATTTTTCCTGTGGCAATATCAATCAAATAAATTTTTGACTCGTTGATGGAAGTGTAGTTTATGGCTATTAATTTATTGCCATCATTGCTCCAGTCTGCCAGCAACCATCCGCCACCTTTATTTTCCTTAACCAGTTTTGCTTCCGAAGGATTGCTAAGAGGAGCAATGTAAAAATCTAAATCTTTGCCGGTTCGTTTGGTAGTGGCAAAGGCTATTTTATCGCCCTTTTTATTCCACAAAGCATTAGTATTGCGGCTTTTTCCATCGGTGAGCATTGTATAAACGCTGCTTTGTATATCGAAATAATAAATTTGATAATTTTCGTTGCCTCCAATATCCTGGCTGAAAAGAAAACCGTTTTTACCAGGATTGGGACATTTAGAAACAGCGGTTACAGGTTCTTTGAAAAAAGTAATTTGCTCACGGTAAGCTCCAGGCTTACTTACATGATGTATTTGAGCTACATCGGCAAAGCGGGTAACTATATACAGTCCATTACCCGTGGCATCCCAGTCTGCAAAACCTGCAGTGCGGATATTATTATACTGATCGAGCTTTTCCGAAACAGCTGAAGGTATTTCGCCTGCTGCTTCAACTAAAAGATTGCCCACTGTAGTGCGTTGTGCCAATACCGAAAACCCTATAATTAGCAGCAGGGAAATTAAAATTGATTTATTAAGGATGTTATGTTTCTTTATCATTTTAAAATGTGTTTATGCAACATTTATTTATATTTAATTAAAGGATATTTTATAAACTACTGTACAGTATTTCTATTTTTTTTTCCTTGTTTAGCAATAATTATAATTTGGCCTAAATGGTAAGCATCGTGTTGTATAATTCCCTGGATAAGTTCATAATTTGTCATTTGCCCCGGCTCATAACTTTTTTGCAAATCAGTTTCATTGATGTTGCCCAAAAATTGCACCCAATCTCTTTGTGAATTATCAAGTTTTTTCAAAGTTTCGGCCCAGGCTGTTTTTGAAGTATCCACTACTTTTTGAATGTAATTATTGCCCGGTGTTTTAATGTTGTTACCCCTGATGCGTTCCTTTACTGCAATTCTCCATGCTATGAGATGATTTACAATTTCCCAAATTGTGTTGCAATTATCTAAAACCCTTGCTGCGGCTTGTTCTGCAGTAAGTTTGGCCAGGGTAGATTTAATTGTTACATCTATCCATGGTTCACCGTCATATAAATTTTGAAACAGGCTGATTATTCTTTCATTTTCCATCATTGTAATGTATTTCTTAGGTGCTTATTGAAATTGTATTGCCTAATGTAGCTTTTGATGTGTTGAAAAAATTTTCGGATGAAAAGCGAAACCGTAATAGTAAAGTTTCATATTGAATAGTTTAAAGTTGTATTGATGCCCTTATGTACAGAGTATTTAAATTAGGGTCGAAATATCTGTAAAAACCTTTTTGCCTGTATATTTACTAAAGATAAATAATAAAATTTCGAAGCAATGGAGTGAGTTCGATTTCATTTGCTGCCCTTAATTCAAAATAATTTTATTTTACTAAAAAGCAGCTCTAAATATTGTAATTATTATTAAACATCTATTAGTCTTTATCCTGAAATTTTGGGGCTATAAATTCCCATTCTTTTATATGAGCCTGCTGGTGTTCTTTCTTTAAAATTTCTTCAAATTTCTTTATCAGATCCGGATGCTTGTATGCTACATTTACGGCTTCATACTTGTCCGTAGCAAGGTTATATATTTCCCAGGTAGCTTCTAAATTACTTTTCATATTGCTTTTTACTCCTTTCCAATTACCCATACGTATCGCTACCTGCCCGCCTTTTTCCGGAAATTCAAAATACAAAAATTCATGTTTCTTTTGCTGTTTGTTGTTGCCTATTAGTGCAGGCAAAAAAGAAATACCATCATTTGGCCATGCTTTTGCATAGGTTAATTCTGCAAGGGTAGGCAGTAAATCATATTGTGCAAAAACAAGATCAGAAGTTTTTCCCCCGGGTATTTTCCCCGGCCATCTTGCAATAAAAGGAACTCTGATGCCTCCTTCATATAAGTCCTGTTTTCTGCCTCGCAATCCCCCGGTTAACTTAAAATATTCTGCTTTTATACCGCCTGCATCAAATGTGGTTCCATTATCACTGCTAAACATAACTAAAGTATTTCTATCTAAATTTAATTCTTTTAATAGAGCCATTATTCTCCCAATTTGCTTGTCCATATAGGTTATCATAGCTGCGTAAGTAGATAAAGGATATTTGCAGGGTGCATAGCCTTTATCGCCATAATAAGGTAGCTCATCAAACTGGCCAATGTATTCCTGTACTGCTTCATCAGGTGCCTGTAAAGAGATATGCGGTACCGTATAAGGCAGATATAAAAAGAAAGGTTTGTTTTTATTGGCTTTAATAAAACTCAGTGTTTTCTCTGCCATCTTTGTAATGGAATAATCTTTTCCTTTGAAATGATCAAATGCTGAATCAGGCGAGTTGGCTGGAATTGTACGGTGTACAAAAAAATAAGGATTATTCAAGGTATCCCATTTTCCATTTTCCCAAAGGTGGGTAGGATAAAAATTATGGGATTGTTTTTGGTCAAGATAGCCGTAATAATAATCAAAACCCTGCTTATTGGGGTTGCCCGTTGTATTATTCATGCCCAGGCCCCATTTGCCAATCATGCCCGTTGAATAACCTGCATTTTTCAGCATTTTTGCTATGGTAAAAGTGCCTTCTGGTAAGGGCATTTGCCCACCTTCCTTATCATCCTCAAATCCTCCTAATTCGTAATTGCCACGTATGTAGGCATGGCCACTGTGTTTTCCTGTCATCAACATTGTTCTTGCCGGGGCACATACAGGAGCTGATGTATAGTGCTGTGTAAACAAAATGCCTTCCCTTGCTAATTGATCAAGGTTGGGTGTTTTAATTTTTTGCTGACCATAAGATCCTAATTCACCATAGCCCATATCATCTGCATAGATATAAATAATATTGGGAAGTTTTTTGGGAGTTTGTGCAACAATTGTTGTTATAAAAAGTATGGTAAGGAAGGTTAAAAATAGTTTGTGCATGATTATTTTACACGTTGAATTTAATTGAAGTTTTTATTTGCCGATTCAGCTCATATATTCAATAAGATTGCCTACGATAATAAACAAACCAATGTACTTTGTTTAGAGCTTGCTCTAAAGTAATACAGCAAAACGAGTTTGAGAAAAAATACTTATCCCTCAAATATACACAATCTGTAAAAAAAATTAAACATCTAAAGTATTTGCGTAAAATCCATTTGCTTTTCAAGCCCGAGCCGCAGTACAATAGAATTATCCCGATAAATTATCGGGACTGATTGCTCTTCTGTCCTCACTATTGGCAATACTAATGTTAGTGGCTGGCAAGTTTATCGGAAAGTCGTTCTGCCAAGTTTTCAATGTCTTCATGTCTCGCTATTCGTTGTAACCAATTTTTAGGAATTTTGTCAAGTCCGTAAAGAAGCCCTGCAAGTCCGCCTGTAACCGCCCCTGTGGTGTCGGTGTCGCTACCCAAATTAACGGCTTTCAAAACTGCTTCTTTATAGTTTTTTGTTGTAAGTAAACACCAAATACTTGCTTCAAGTGTATGTAAAACATAACCACTACTTTGAATTTCTTCTTCTGCCAATTTGTAAATATCGTCTTTTAAAAGTCTGTCAAACAATGCAATTTCTGTCGAATTGATAGAATGACTTGTCAAGTAGTTTGTGATTTCGGTTTGTAAATCTTTGTAAGTTTCAAATTTGTCTTTGCCCGAAAAAAGTTGTAAAGCAAATTCAAGGTAGTAGAAGCAAGCAATTACTGAACGAATATGCCCGTGTGTGATTGACGAAACTTTTTTTGTAATGTCGTAACGCTCGTTAATTGGTTTGTCAAGCAAATAAAAAAGTAATGGTAAAATTCGCATAAGCGAACCATTACCATTATCGGTTTCGTCAAAACCGCCTGCTAACTCTGGCTTTGCGCCTTTTGCTAGTCGTGAGATTGCTTGACTTGTTGCAATGCCAATATCAAAAACGTGTCCGTGTGGTGTCCAATAATTTTCGTGTTTCCATTTCACAAAGTTTTGCCCGATTACATTAAGGTCAAAATCTTGTGTCAATGCTTCGGTAAGACAAAATGTTAGGGAACTGTCGTCTGACCAAGTTCCTGCTGGCAAATCGTATGTTCCGTAACCAATCATATCAGTTACTGGATTTTTACTAATCGTTTGTCTGCTGTTGAATTCAACTGGAACACCCAAAGCGTCGCCAACGGCAACACCAAAAAGCGCAGATTTTATTTCTATTGAATAATCAACTCCTTGGTTACTAAAAAGCATATTCCCAAAATTACTCCAACCTTTTACCATATCTGTTTCTGATTTTATGTAGTGTTTAGAGTAAATGTTCCGAACGTCAATTCCTAAAAGACCTCTTGCAATAAGAAATGAAAAAATTTCAATATCAGAATTGTCCTCAGTGTTATTATATTTTTCTTGATTTCTTTCTACCCAAAATTCTTTTATTGAATAGCCTTCAGTTCCTTTGCTGAGTTTTGCTTTGTAAATTCCATAACCTGTCCAGGAACGATGAAAATAAAGCCATTCATATTCATAAAAGATGAACCATTTGTCCTCCATTTGTTGAGGGATAAGCCCTTTGGTTAGTTTTGAAAAGTGTTTGTCAGAAAATTGCAAATCAATATCAATCCGTTTTGGATTGTCAATAGGGTGATTTTCCCAAGTTGATTTTGTCGCTGTTTCGTTCATTTGCACAGGGTCAGTTTTGCTTACGGTTTGCGGCTTGGCGTAGTGGCGGATTTTTAGCACAAAAGTTCAATCGAAGAACTGCACTTGAACCTACCACAAAACTGTCATACGAAGCACTGAACCCGCCATTACGCCAAACCGCTGTTAGCAGTAGGCCTTCTGTCCACCGTCTTTGCAAACCATTGTCAATATTGAGTTTATGTGTCATTGAGTGTCGGCTGTGCGTTGCGTTTTTTATTTTTTTTGAAGGGTCAGGAAATTTTTTAAAAACAATTTTGTCCTGCGTTGGCTTTGCAAGCTCTTTGTCAAAGCTTTGGTCTGTGCTTTGGCTTGTGCGGCTTTGGCAATGTGCTTGCAAATGCGTGGGCAATATATTATTCAATATCAAAACCATCTTCAATTATAAACTTCTGTAACAAATTGTGAACTCTGATATTTACTTTGAAAGCAGGAATAGTTGTCCCCTCCAGTTTTTCAAAATATGCTTTTGCTTTGTCCTTGTCAACCGTGTTTTTTAATTCGTCAAAACGTCCGTATTCGTTAATATTTGCCTCTGTCAATCCTGATGACATGTGAGAACGCAGTTTTGATTCATCAAGGCCGAGTAAAGTTGCGATTTTCTTTATCTGGTCATTCTTTGCGTTGAACTCGTATTCTGTGATATATTCTCTAAACGTTTTTCCGCTCTCAAGTTTTGCAACACCACTTTGAACGTCACGAATAAAAAGGTTGGCGTATTTCTGTTCTTCTTGTGTCAAGGTTGCAAATGATTTATACAACTCATCTAAAGTGTTTTGTAATTCAGTTGGGTCAACATCTCCTTTTTTTAGCTCCTTAATGAACTTGTCAAATCGAGAGTTCATATAGTCTGAATCTATTTTGTCGGTGTCTATCTCTGTCAAATAACCTTCAATCTCATAAGGTACATCACCGCCACCACCGCCACCACCAGTGTTAAATAGTTCTTTGTAACGAAGAGCCAATATCAAGTAGGTGTTTTCGTCCAACGCCATTTCAATTGTTACCTTGTCTTTTCCTTTTCCAAAGTTGTATGACAATTTGCTCCAATTGAAACCTTGAATTTTAGCGGCTTCTAAGTAATTATTAAAATCTTTGAACAGTATGGCAAATCTTCCTCTTTCTGATAAATCATCAGGAAGTCTCTCGAAATTTTCAATTCCAGCGGTTCTGAATAAGTTTTCAATTTCACCGTAAACGTGATTCATTGAATTGAGATTTGAATCTAAATGCTCAACGAAAAGTGCAATTGGTTTGTCGCCTGAATAAAGTTTTATAGCATCATTGATGTTTCGCTCCATTGAATGGGGCATACGGTAATAGCGAATAGTTCCGAATGGTTTATCAGGACCAAATAAGCGATTGGTTCTTGAAAATGCTTGAATGATATTTTCATATTCAAGCACCTTATCCATATACAACGTATTTATCCATTTGGAATCAAAACCTGTCAGCATTTGGTCAACCACAATCAATAAATCAATTTGCTTATGCGGTGTGGATTCTATTCTTAAATAAGGCTCTTTGTGTGCAAGTCTTGCGGCAATGTCTTTTTTGAATTTTGCATGATTGGCAAGCCTGAAATCTTGCTCATAGCGTTCGTTGTAGTCGGTCAATATTTCAACAAGTCCATCCTCTTTGTATTCAGTGTTTCCGTTGTTGTCAATGTGTGGGTCAAATAGTGCAGTAATTTTTAAGTTCGGATTTTCTGCTTTAAACAAACGGTAATACAATATTGCGTCAGCAATACTACTTGTGGCAAATATGGCGTGGAATTTTCCGTATTGACTTAGAACTATCCAATTCCTTAGAATGTCCTCAACAACTGCATGATGGTGTTCGTCACGGTCATATTGGGAAGTGGGCAAATAATCTTCAATACCCCGAACATAACGACCTGAAGTTTCAAAATGACCAGCCATTCTAACTCTGGTCATGTATTTATTAAATACTCTTGCTTTTCTTGGGTCTGCCAATGCTTCTGCTTCATTGTTGGCTCTTGCTTTTTCCAAGGCAACAGCTAATCGTAAATCTCGGTCTCTGTAAGTAAGAATTTTATATGGGTCAAAACCGAGAACGTTTTTATCACGAATACCATCTGCAATACTGTATCTATGCAATTCATCACCAAATACAGTTGATGTGGTATTCATTTTCTTTTGGTTTTCATCTTGAATGGGAGTTCCTGTGAATCCAAAGAAAATAGCAGATGTAAATGTGTTTTTAATTGCCCTAAGCATATCACCGAAAGTGGAACGGTGTGCTTCATCAACAATAAAAACAATTCGCTTTTTATTCATGAGCAAAATGTCGTGGGCATTTAGCCCACCATCTTCATCTTTGATGTTGCTCATTTTTTGAATGGAAGTTACAATCAGCGTATTTGCAGGGTCTGAACTTTTAAGTTTAGTAACCAAAACGCCTGTGTTTTCCGTTGCTTGCACGTCTTCATTATCGTCAGCAAAACCTCGATATTCTTTTAAGGATTGTGTTCCAAGTTCAATCCTGTCCATCAAGAAAATTACCTTATCTGCGTCTTGTGAATTGGCAATTAGTTGGGCAGATTTAAAACTGGTCATGGTTTTGCCCGAACCTGTGGTGTGCCAAATGTAACCGCCTAAAGCATGTTTGCTTTTCCAATCGGTTTTGGCAACTTTATCTGAAATGGCATTTGCAGCAAAGTATTGGTAACTCCGCATGACTTTTAAAACACCATCATTGCTATCTGCTACGGTGTAGAAACCAATTAACTGGTGAGCCATTGGAATAAACAATAACGAAGAAGCAATATCACTCCAATCGTTTATTGGCTCATTATTGAAGTCTGCCCAATGGAAATAAAAGTCTTTATTGAATTTACCATCGGGACCAGGGTTGGCGAAATACACCGTTTCTTTTGGCTCCATTGCCACAAAAATCTGAACCAGTGAAAACAAGCCTGAAAAAACGCCTTCTCTGGAATATTTTTCTATTTGATGACAAGCCTGACTTACCGAAACTCCGTTCTTTTTTAATTCAATATGAATCAATGGCATTCCATTTATTAAAAGCATGATGTCGCCACGTCTGTCATTTAGTATTTTAGACTTGGTAGGGAAAACGGGTTGTTGTGCAATTTGGTAACGGCTTTGCCCTGCTGCAATTTCCAATCTGTCATAAATTTTTAGACTTACTTCTTTGCCAAAGTGCAACACATCAGCAGGGTTATCTCTTTTTATGGAAACTGTTTTGCCATTGATAAAGCCATTTAGTTTTAAAGGAGTTCGCAAAGCATTTATCTGCTCCAAAATCTGTTGCATTTCACCTTCGGTAAGTGGGTAATCATTTAAGCGGTCTTTGCCTCGGTTGTTTTCAAACAAGATGTTTGCCCAGTTTTGGAGCAAGTCTTTTTCGGTAGGACGTTTTAATACTTCCTTTTCCCAACCTTTTTTAGAAAGGGTTTGGATTAGTGCTTCTTCAAATTCTGCTTCTGATGTAAATGTCATTCTATCCTAATTATTAAATAAACATTTTAGTTAAAAATGCTTTTTTGATGTTTGATAACTTGACTAATTGGATATTATGATTCCTAATTAGCTCATCAAGATTATTAAAGTAAGTTCCGATTTTCTTTTGTTCATCACTATTATTTGGAATATAAAAATCAAATGCGTTGATTTCTTTTGGTGATACATTTGGTTGTGCTCCTGCAACTAAAACAGATTTCATTTTATCACTGAATAATGCTGACCTTAATAGGATGGAAATAAAACTATAATCAACAACGCCTTTATCTTGAAAGTAACCAACTCGTTGATTTTGATATACTTTCTTATCTTCTTTAAATTTTAGGATTGATACTTTTCCAGTTGTTGCCCCAGACATTGCTAAAACAGCAGAATTGTTTGGCAAAAGGAAATTTTCGTCTTGTAGTTGTTCGTCATAAAAATCAAAACGACCACCAACTTCACCTGTTGGAAGAATATTCGAAATCTTTAATATTGGAACACCTTCTTTTTTGAATTCATTACTCTTAAATGCAAAACCTCCTCTTATTGGTGAAACATCTCCCAGATTATATTTAATCCATTTCTCCTTAAAACCATCAAATCGAATTTCAGGCAACTCGTTTCCATTTTTAGGAAACACCTTCTCCAACATTGCCTTTCTTAGAATTATAAACTTTTCAAGCTTTTGTTGATGCTCAGCAATTAGTTTGTCTATGTTTTTAAAAAAGTTACCGATTAGTTTTTGTTCATCTTTACTTTTTGGAAAAGTGAATAACATTTTTTTGATTGCAGTTCCAGATGTTAAAGCTCTTGTTGTCATAGAGCTTTTTTTTACCATTTCAGAACGAAATGAGTTTGTAAAAAATGCATATTGTTTGAAACCAATTTCTAATGGGTCTTCATTTATTGCTCTTGCACGTAAAACAAAACCACTAAAAACAGCTTGTGTCGGTTCATCAAGCATAACGGAAGGTTGCCCAATTTCTTCAATAGTTTCTGATGTTCGAGTAAAAAACAAGTCGCCTTTTTTTACGCTGTAATTGTTTATTTCATCTGATGTTACATCTACCTTACCATTTAGTTGGTTTGATAAAAGCCCCCTATTATGGAAGACATCCGTAAAATTTACAATCGGTTTCCCATATCCAAAATACTCTTTGCTTTTATTTAAACCATTTTTAAAATCATAGTATTTGCCTACAAACTCTTTTTGCCAGTCATCAAGAAAACCAGCAAAACGCACTTCGGGGTTTGTATTTTTCTTAGCCATTTTGCTCCTCTGTTTTTAGAAGTGATTTCAATTCGTTCAATCCTTTCATGTCAAACTCGTTGCCTTCCAAGTCTCCAATCAAAGATGATAAAGTGCTTTCGGCTGCTTTAATTTCTTTTGCTACATCTGAATAGGTGATAGCGTATTTATCTGCCGATGCCTGCACTTTGTTGGTAAGGGTGGTGATAATGGTTTCGGGCAAATTGTTTAAGGATGAAACCACAGGAACAATCCATTTTAATTCAAGCAATTCAAAAACTTGTTCGTCTGTCAGGTTTTCAATGGTTTCTTTGGTCTTTAAATGAAGTGCTGCGGCTTCTACTTTTATTTGAGCTTTTAAATCTTTCTCGTCTGTCAATAAGGTTGATGCTTTCACCATCTTGTTTTCAAAAGATTCATCAGGGAAAGTAAAAGTTGATTGCAATTCAAACAGGTATTTGTTGATGTTTGCCTTGCCAAAAGTGCCATCATTATTGGCTTCCATTTTTGACCAATTCACCTCTTTGTGCGATTTGATGAAGTTTTCTTTTTCGGGCTTTTTGGCTTTGTCTTCCAATAGGTTCAGATACTCCTTCAATGCGTTGATTTCTTCGGTTTTTACATCCGCAAAAATCTCTTTCAGATATTCGTTGAGTTCTTTTACTACAAAAGCATCATTGTTGTCATTTAAAATGCTCGTTTCCCTTTCTTCTTCGGTAAGTGAATCAATAATTTCCTCTAACTCTGTGGCAATTTCAGCAACTCTGTTTTCTTTGGCTCTCAAGCTATTTAGCTCGTCTTTTAAATACGTTTCCTGCACCAATAAAAACGGCATAATTCTACCAATCCAACCGTCTTGCACTTCTTGTTCAACTCCGTCTTTCTTACGAGTTACCATGTTTGGGTCAACTTTTTTTGTTGCGTCAAATCCTTCTGTTTGTATAATCTCTAAATCAACATTGATTACACCCCATTCATTGTCTAAAAGTTGGTAGGCCTCATATTTATCAATCAGTTTGATGTTTTCCAGTCGCTTAAAAATGTCGTCACTTAAAACCGTTTTCTCCCTGTTGATTTTTACGGTTAGAATGTTGGTCAACAATTCGGTTTTCAAAAAAGTGCCAAAGTCACCAAATGCTGTATTGAAACCATTTACAAAAGCCTGAACACTTTGATGTTCCTTTATTGCAGCGTTGATGTCATCTACAATTAGGTTTGAGTTAATAGGAGAGTTTTTTTCAAATAGTGTTTCTCGGAGTTCAGGAAATGCCTCCCAAAATACTTGCAAGTCGTCAATTTCATTTTCAGGAATACCACCAAACATAGAAGCGTAGATGTCCCAACTTTCAGGATTTTCAGAAGAGTCAACATAGCGTGGAATGTTCAGGTTATATTCATTCTCTCTGATTTCTTCTCGTGTTACCACTTTTGAAAATTTAGGTAATGTTTCACGGTCACGAACGGTGTCTGAAATTCGCTTAATGTCTGATGCTCTCAGCTTGTTGTTTTTTCCTTCTTTGACAAATCCTTTGGATGCGTCAATTATCAAAACATCTGTATTGGCACGTTTCTGTTTTAATATCATTACAATTGTAGGAATGCCAGTGCCAAAAAAGATTGCTGGCGGTAAACCAATTATGGTATCAATATGATTGGCTTCAATTAGTTTTTCACGAATAACGCTTTCCTCACCGCCACGGAATAAAACACCATGTGGCAAAACGATTGCCATAATGCCATCAGGCTTGATGTGAAATAGGTCGTGAAGTAAGAAAGCGTAATCTGCTTTTGCTTTCGGTGCAAGTCCAAATCGTGAATAACGTGGGTCAGCTTCTTTGTGAGAAGGGTCCCACTTTTGCGAATAAGGTGGATTTGAAACTACTGCATCTACATAAAGCGGATTGTAAGTGTGTATTGGGTCGTTTTCATCAAAATATGGCCAATCATCTTCTAAAGTGTCTCCGTTTCGTGTGATAATATTGTTCGGCAAAAGTCCTCTCATTACTAGGTTCATCCTAGTTAAGTTGTAAGTATTTTCTTTGAGTTCTTGTGCGTAGAATTTTATGTTGTTTTCATCATCAATGTGTTTCGCAACACTGCTGCCAATATTGATGAGCAAAGAACCTGAACCGCTTGTCGGGTCGTAGATTTGAATTTCTTTTTTGTCTCTTAAATGATGTGCAATTATTTCTGACATTAAAACTGAAACTTCGTGCGGAGTATAAAATTCACCTGCTTTTTTTCCTGCATTTGCAGCAAACATTCCAATCAGGTATTCATAAATAAAGCCAAGCACGTCATAGTCTTGCCTGCCGTCCATTGGAATATCTTTGATTAAATGCAGCAAGTCACGAATAGCTTTTGTTTGAGAAGCTGCACTGTCGCCCAATTTGCTTAGTCCAGTTTGTAAGGTGTCGAAAATATTGTCAAACAATTTCTTGTGAGCAGGACTAATCAAACGACTAAAAGCAGAAAGAGCATCACGAACATTGGCAACATCAAAGTCTTTGCCCATGCTTATCCATGTCGAGAATAGATTGTCATAAGCTATGAAGTAGCCGATGTTGCTTTTGATGTGTTCAACAGTTTCGGTGTCTTCTTCGCTTAGTGCTTTTATGTCCGCCTCAGTGAAGTCTTCTTTCTTTGCAAATTGAAGTTCCTTTTCTGATAGGTATTTGTAAAAGATGAAACCTAAAATGTAGTCTTTGTATTCGTTAGCTTCAATTTTTGAACGCATCTGATTTGCAGAAGCCCAAATTTTGGCAGCGAGTTTTTGTTTGTTCATATTTTCTTCCGGTTTGAAACAATTAATACTTTGATGTCAACGTCAAGGATTTCTGCAATACGGTATAAGTCCTCCAAACTTGGTTGTCTTACGTTACGAGCATACTCATTGATGGTGTTGTAGCTCTTTTCCATTTTATCGGCAAGCCACGTTTGTGATATTCCTTTGTCCTTGAGCACTTCTTTAATTCGGTTCATAGAATCCTAATTAATTTTTAACAGGTCAAATGTAGTAAAATTACCCTGACAAATAGTGTAAATGTTCACTGTATTGTTGTGGGTGGGTAGGGGCAAGCTCTTTTGGTTTTTTTGCGTTGGCTTGTGCGTTGGAAAAAACCAAATGTGCTTGACCGTGCGGTGGGCTAAAATTGTTTTTAAAAAATGTGCGGTGGAAAAAAAATAAAAAACATCGGGTCGACTTGAGTGTAGGCTTACTCGTTGTCCTTTTGTAAAATGTTCAGTATTTTGGTCACCTGACTAAATGGTTTGTCCTTGTAATAATGTTCAGTTTTTAGTCTTCTGTTTATGGTTGCACTGTCGTCATACACTTGCCGGTAACGGTTTACGTATTGGCGATGGTGGGGCATTTGAAAAACGTCAGCCCAGCATTTGCACCTATGCCTAATAGAATTACAAATGTTGAGTTTACAACTGTCAGCCCCACTATTGCCAATACGATGTTATAGCCAGTGGTTCTTTCCGTCATTAAAGTTGAAGGGTCAATTTTAAGTGTCCGCCAAGTCCTTGTTGAATTATTTTCATAAGTGTCGAAAGGCGAATGTCGGAAGAGTTGTTTTCAATGCGTGAAATGTATGATTTATTTGTCCCGCACTTGTCTGCAAGTTCCTCTTGTGTCATACCAAGTTTGGTTCGTGCTTCTTCAAGCAAAACCCCAAGTCTAAACGCTTCAAATTGTTGCTCCCATTCTTCACGTTTGGGTTGTCCTTTTTTACCATACTTTTTGTCAAGTATTTGGTCTAATGTCGTGATATTACTTTTTGTTTTCATTTTGATATTCCTCCATTATTTTAAGTGCTTTTTCTAATTCTTGTTTTGGTGTCTTTTGAGTTTTCTTTTGAAAAGCGTTTCCAAGAACTACTAAATTACCCTTGTCGAAGAACGAGAAAATGCGGTAAATATTACCAGCAACTTCAACTCGAATTTCATATAGTCCTTTCGTGCCTTCTAAGTGCTTAAAATACTTTTCTGGAACTTGTCGAGTTACCCGAATTAAGTTTAACGTCCACTCAATTTTAGCTTGAACATTGTCAGGTAGCTCCTCGTAAAAGTCGAGAAAATAGTTTTTATAAGCAATTACTTGTCTGTCGTAAGTCACGATGCAAAGTTAACTATTCAGACAACTATTTCCAAATTTATTTTCGGTCCGTTTGTCGTTACACGGTCGTCTGTTAGCATTGCCTATAACGGCTACGGCTTGGCGATGTGGCGGTATTTGAAAATCGTCAGCCCATAACCGAAGCTAAATTTATAAATAAAAGCTCATTGTTTATTCTATTGCTTGGCTTTATTCGTCGGCTGGAACTGAAGCCGAATAGCGAACAAAAAGCTGAGCATTTATTCGTCGCCCCGCCATATTGCCAAACCGCCTGTTGTACGCATACTCTATCTATTCTGTCCTCTACAATGTGGGGCTGTGTCAAACCGAATGATGCTTGCCGTGTGTAGGCCGAGCAGGCTCTTGGGCAGGTTGGCTTCTGTGGGTTGGGTTATGTGCCTGCCCATGTGCTAGACTTGCAACGTTGGCTTGTTAGAGTGGTCTTGTCATTAACTTTGGTCGTCTTACCGGTAATTACAATTTTCAACCGTTACTATATTGTTAAGTAGTCCTCTTGTTTTTTGCACCCATAATTAATAAGCACAAGCAAGTTCCAATTTTATTCAAAGTTGCAGGCATACTTATATAGGTTGAAATTCCAAGAATTGAATAATCTGGTATTAGAGAATTTCCCCAAAAGTTTATTAATACCCAAAACAGCCTTACAGTTGATTATTTTTTAAACAAAACTTCTATTTTGATAGATTCACTTTTATCAGAAACTAATTTCAATTCTTCAACCAAATTTAAAGTAGTTGCTGGTTGTAATGGAAATTTATATTTTGCTAATAAATTTTTCAAAGCCAAATTGATTTTTTCTTCACCAATTAATAAATACAATTCATACATGTTTACTAAACCTTTATTGTAGATTACATTTGCATTTCCAGGGTTTGAGTTGAATAAGGCTTCTTCGCCACTAAATGCTTTTTCGCTATCGTACATATTTTGATATAGCTTTACCATTTCCATCATTTTATCTTTCCCATGTTCTTTTTTATATATCATTAATTTTGTGTATTGAGCTAATGTTTCAGTTAGAACGCCACTTCCTTCACGATAATCGGAGTTTAGTTGTGCATTTCCCCACCATTGATGCGAAAGTTCATGTGCTGCCAATTCATTTATAATATCTAAGCCTTCCTCTTGATCTAATTTTACATGAAACTGTTTTTCATTTATAAAAACACTTGCAGGATAAGCCGTTGCTGCAAAGCCTTTGGTAAAACTACTTATCTCAGCAAAGCGAATTGTTTTGTACGGATATTTTCCAAAATTGGTTTCGCAATATTGCATTGTATTTTTAATGCTTTTCATTAAGTGAGTAATGTTTTGATTATGCTTTGGTTCATACAAAAGTTCAATACTAATATCGTTGTAATTAGATTTTTGAATTGCATAGGTTGCAGTTGAAACCGCAAACCGAAATGGAATATTTTCCGCTTTATAATGAAAATAATTTCTATTGTTTTTGGAGTAACTATTCACTAAATCACCAACAGAAATTGCAGTTTGATTTGCAGCAGTAGAAATTATTGCATCAAAATTAATAAATTCATAATTATAAGGATTTTCTAATGGAGCATCTACTTTGGTAAGTACATCTTGCAATGGCATTTTTCTGTTTTTTCGTTCTAATTCATCACCTATTTCATTCTCTAAATTATAGCCAATTTTTGGGAAATAATTGCTGATTCGCATAAAGGCACCATTTTCTACAATGGCATTAAACGATTGGTGATTATTGATTGGGTGTATTTCATATTCAAAATCAAAACTAACAACAATGCTATCATTTGGCAACATTTTTTGTTTTGTTTTAAATAAATATTGCCCAAACTCAGTATCCTTTTTTTCTAAAATTAATTTCGATGAAGTGATTACATTCCAAATAATTTCATTTGAAGTATTAATCAATATTTCTGATATTTCAAACTTTGTTTTATTTACCATAATAAAATTTCCTGTAACATTATAACTATTTTTTTGGGGAAATAAATTAATATTAGTTTTTACATCAGTAATACTTGGTTGTGGTTTTTTCTGATACGATTTATATTTTTCTTCGTACTGTTGTTGCCAGGTCAATTGATCTGTTTTGGAAGCCTTATGGTAATTTTTAAAAATTAAAAACCCTGATGAAAATAGAAAAGTTAAAGGTAGAAGTAGTAATCGAAAAGATTTTATTTTAACTTTTTTAAGGGACTTTTCAAATAGTAAAATAGCTATAACGGAAAGTAATAATGTAAATGAAAAACTATAAAACATCTTTATTATAAATGCTTTTGAGAGATAACTAAAACCAGCAATATCGCTATACACATCGGGCATAAAATTGGCAAAACGAGTTAATGGATGCGAAAAGCCAAATGCATTCCCTAATAAAGAATTAGTTATCACTAAAAAGGCTGCTGCAATTATTAATGCAATGTATTTGTTTTTGAAAATGTATTGCAAAGCAATAATCAACAAGCCACAAAGTGAAGCTGGCAAACCAATATAATAGAATAATGATAAATACGCTTTGAAATCTATAATTGGATAATTGTAAATAAATTGAAATAAAACGCCAAGAACAATACAGAGAAAAATCAGAAGTATTGAAATGAAAAATAGGGTTACAAATTTTGAAATAAACAACGCAACATTTGAAAATGAAATTGAATTTTCGATAGATGAAAAATTTAAGCTTTTACTTTTCCAAACCAATTCGCTACCATAAAAAAGCATTGCTAATAATAGTAAAATTGGCAAAGTAGCTGAAATTGCATTTATCATTAAAGCTGTTGTTACAAAATATTGTGGTAAACGAATTCCGCCATTGATTGCACCATGCATTTCCATACCTAGCATAAATAAAGTAAGCACAACTAATACTACAAAAGGTATACTTTTAATAGTCGATTTTAAATCAATTTTCAAAAACGATAATATCGTTGAAAAAAAATAACCTTTTCCGCTTAATTGAGTAGCAGTTTTGTTATAAACATACTTTTTAGTTTCCTGGTCATTTGCAATTGCAATTTTCTTTTTCTGTTGGTTAGTTAGTTTAAATTTGAAAAATTTATATGCTGCTATTAGCAGTAGGAAAGCCAATAAAATAACTCCAATTCTATTCCATAAAAAATTCCCTGAAAGTTGTAAAACTGTTGTATTTCTTTGCAAAGCAGTCCAATATTGTGTTTGCTCAAAAAAAGCAGCCATGCCAAACAGATCTATTTTTGCCGACAAATTCATAGTACTTTCCGATACAGGAACACTACCTGCCATGAATGGCGAGTTGGAAAAAATAGAAACTACCATATACAAAATATAAATGCCCAAACCGCTTAAATAAACGAACATTTTATTTTTGGTAAACCATGCTGTGCAACAAACAATAACAGTACACAGAAAAATATTTGGCAATACAATGGTAAAAAAGCAATGGAGATAATAGCTCAAATGGAAAACTCCCCATTGTTCGCTGTTGTTTATCGTTAATAAATGACCAATAATATAACCTATTAAAAACAACAAAAATGTAAAAACAGCGAAGCCAAAAACCAGGGAAAAACGACTGATAAAATAGTTACGAATTGTAATTGGTGTAGCATATAAAATTTGTTCGAAACGATTGTCTTTTTCTCGTAATAAACTTTGCGTAGCCATTAGTACAATTGGAAAAAGACTTGCCAATGAAAACAAGCCAAGAAAGAAATTAATAGCATATGGGGAATTGTATGTAATATTAGGAAATGAAATAACAGCCGAAGTTCCAGTCATTAATCCCAATCCGAAAAAAGCTAACAGTATTAGATAAAACGAAATTTTGCGACTATAAAATTTCCACTCGAATAATAATAAATGACGTAACATAATTATTGCATTTTTTGTAATGTGGTGAAATAAACATCTTCTAAATCGGCTTCGATTGGTGCAAATACGTTTTGTGGATTTTCATTAGCAAAAACTCTAATATTCAACTTTCCAGCTTGCAGTTGAGTAGAAATAATTTTATATTGATTTTGATAAGCAACCAATTCATTTTTATCTATTTGTTTCTTCCAAACTTTACCCTTTAGTTTATCAATAAATTGTTCGGAATTGCCACTTAACAACAATTCGCCTTTATTGATAATCGTCATTTGTGTACATAGATTTCGAACATCTTCCACCAAATGTGTTGATAGTATTACAATAATATTTTCTCCAATTTCGCTCAACAAATTATTGAAACGATTTCGTTCCTCAGGATCTAAACCCGCAGTTGGTTCATCTACAATAATAATTTGTGGATTGCCCAATAGTGCTTGTGCTACGCCAAATCGCTGACGCATTCCGCCACTATACGTACTTACAGCTTTGTTTTTGTGTTTCGACAAATTAGTTTTTTCCAATAATGCTAAAATTTGCTCCTTTCGAGTAGTAGCATTGTTCAAACCTTTTAAAATTGCTAAGTGATTCAGCAAATCATACGCCGCAATATTGGGATAAACACCAAAGTCTTGTGGCAAATAGCCCAATTGACTTTTAATAAATTTTGAATTTTCAATTACATTTTCCTTGTTGAAAAAAATGCCACCACTATCTGGCTGCTGCAGCCCCACAATGGTTTTCATTAAAGTAGATTTTCCAGCACCATTTGGCCCTAGTAAGCCAAACATGCCGTTTTCAATTTCCAAATAAATGTTACTCAAAGCTTTTACACCGTTGTCGTAAGTTTTTGTGAGATTGGTAATTTTTAAGCTGTTCATATTTATATTTTTCTTTTTCAAACAATTGGGGCGTTGGTTGGGTGGTTATTGGAATAAACGTAACCAGGAAAAGTAATGTTTGTTGCACTTTACTTTAATTGCAATTGTTTATTAATATTTCTAAGCGAGATGTTAAATTATTTTGTTCAAGTTTTGTGATTCCTTTTAAAGCTTGTTTGCGGTTGTTTTTTACTATTGGAGAGATTAATTCGATCATTTTTTTGCCATTTTTTGTAATTTTTAATTCAAATTTTCTTCTATCACTATTGTTTATATGCCTTTCGACTAATTCTTTTTTTACCAAAAGTTCAATAATTCTTGTGATTGAAGCCATGTCTTTGAATACTAAATCTGCTATTTCGTTTTGCGACAAGTGACTGTTTTCTTGTAGAGATTTTAGTACCAGCCATTGATCTATAGTTATATCAAACCCAGCATTCGCTATTTGGGTTTGTGCATATTTCCTATATACTTTAATTGACTTTTCCAGAGTATAAAAAAGTACTGCATTGATGTTTTCCATTTGAATAATATATTTGATGCAAATATAATTGATATATCAATAAAAAAATTTTTATACCAAAAACTTCAACAATATCTATAAATGTTTTAGCTAATAAAATAAAAAGGCGAACCTTTACAATTTAGAGGAAACTGTCTTATAGGGCGGATAATCAATTGTTTAAGGGTATAAATGAAACTAGAAAGGGCTAATACTGATATTGGGTTTGTCTGTCCGAACTAAGGGTCTGTCTTCGAGTGTTGGCAATTGCAGCTCTTTTGCGATGTTGGCTTTTGTGCTTTGGGTTTTGTGGGCCTTTCAAATGTGCTGCAATTTGCGGCGGGCAGTTAGAGACTTTGAATTGAATGTCTTGGAACTTGAAGGTGAACGGAATTTCGTTTTAGGGTTGCGTACAACTCGTAAATATATGATACTTCCTCAATCTCTTAAAAAGGAAATCTCCCTGAAAACCAATACTTTGTTTTTGTTACTCCTGAATTTTTATTAGTACAATACAATGTTAGGTATTTTAATAATATTTTGCTCAGTTACCCACTAAATATAATTTTTCAAAGAAATGCCCCCAAAAAAATCCCCCGGAAAAACCGGGGGAAATATTTGTACAATATGGATAGTTTTTAGTACCGGTACATATCAGATTTAAACGGCCCTGCTACAGGTATGCCCAGGTATTCTGATTGTGCAGTGGTAAGTGTATCCAGCTCCACAGCAATTTTTTTAAGATGCAGCCTTGCCACTTTTTCATCTAAATGCTTGGGCAATACATACACATTGTTTTCGTATTTGCTGGCATTGTTCCATAATTCTAATTGTGCCAAAGTTTGGTTGGTAAACGAATTGCTCATTACAAACGATGGATGGCCTGTGGCACATCCCAGGTTTACCAGGCGTCCTTCTGCCAATACAATTACATCGTGGCCATCTACATTATATAAATCTACCTGTGGTTTAATGGTGTCTTTGGTATTGCCATAATTTTTATTTAACCAGGCCATATCTATTTCAATATCAAAGTGGCCAATATTGCATACAACGGCTTTGTCTTTCATTGCTTTAAAATGTTCGCCGGTAATAAGATCCCGGCAACCGCTTGCCGTTACAATAATGTCGGCTTCTTTTACTGCATCAATCATTTTCTTTACTTCAAAGCCATCCATTGCTGCCTGTAATGCACATATTGGGTCAATTTCGGTTACAATTACCCTGCATCCTGCACCTTTTAAAGATGCTGCAGATCCTTTGCCAACATCGCCATACCCGCCTACAACGGCTACTTTACCGGCAAGCATTATATCAGTGGCCCGGCGAATGGAATCTACCAACGATTCTTTACAACCGTACTTGTTATCGAATTTAGATTTGGTTACACTGTCGTTTACATTTATTGCAGGCATGGGTAATGTACCTTTTGCAACCCTTTCATATAAGCGGTGTACTCCTGTTGTGGTTTCTTCGCTTATGCCTTTTACGCCGGGTATAAGTTCGGTATATTTATCCAGTACAATATTGGTAAGGTCGCCGCCATCATCTAAAATCATATTCAACGGACGATCTGGTGAACCAAAAAATAAAGTTTGTTCTATGCACCAGTCGGCTTCTTCCTGTGTTTGTCCTTTCCAGGCATATACACCAATACCGGCTGCAGCTATTGCTGCCGCAGCATGATCCTGCGTAGAAAAAATATTGCAGGAACTCCATTTTACTTCGGCGCCTAAGGCTACCAGTGTTTCAATTAATACCGCAGTTTGAATGGTCATGTGGAGGCAACCTGCTATACGTGCACCTTTTAAAGGTTGGCTTGCGCCATATTCTGCCCTAAGGCTCATAAGGCCGGGCATTTCAGCTTCGGCAAGTTTAATTTCTTTACGGCCCCATTCGGCGAGGCTGATATCTTTTACTTTGTTGGCCAGTTTAAAATCTATGGCGCTTGTAATAGCTGTTGACATAATATAATTTATTAGGATACAAAGATAACTCTTACAGAATAAAATTCTAAGCAAATATATAAAATCAGGATAAAATACAATTTTTTAGTAAATTTGTAGAATAAAATACATGGTAATGGCTAAAAATACTGCTTCAAAAGAACAAACGGCTTTCGAAAATGTTTTATTAGATGCCAACGACCTTGCTATTTTAAAACTGCTGCAGCAAAATGCAAGGATCACCGTTAAAGAAATTTCCGGCATTATTCACCTTAGTACCACTCCTGTTCATGAGCGTATTAAAAGAATGGAACAGGCAGGCATCATTAAGCAATATGTTACTTTGCTGGATCACCGAAAGGTTAAAAAAGGGCTCATGGTTATTTGTTATGTATCCTTAAAAGAGCATAACAAATCTGCCGGCGTAAAATTTATTAAAGCCGTTAACGAATTAAATGAAGTAATTGAATGCTATAATATCAGCGGTGAGTTTGACTTTATGCTTAAAGTGGTTTGTGAAGATATGGACAGCTATTATCATTTTCATGTGAATAAACTCAGTCAGTTAGAAAACATGGGTAATGTGCAAAGTGTGTTTGTGATGGGTGTAATTAAAGAAACTATTCAGGTTGTATGGTAAAGTTTAAATTACTTTTTAATATCTAGTTTTTCCTGGAAATTATTTTCCGGGTTTTTTATTATAGTACAATTTTACATAATCTTTTACGTTTTGGCTTAGTGTAGTCCTGTTCCCCCAAATGATTTTTGGGAGATTTTAGAAATGGTGGTCTTTGTTACCTTTAAATTAAAGCAAACAGCTTCTAACCAATTATCAATGAAAAAATTTTTATTTGCCATCAGTGTGGCTGTTCTTACTGCTACTATACCCTGTACATCAATTATTGCCCAAAGTGTAGGTATCAATACCACTACTCCCGACCCATCTGCAGTATTGGATGTTTTTTCAGGCGACAAAGGTTTCCTTATGCCAAGGCTTAGTACAGTGCAACGAAATGCCATTACTGCACCAGCCGAAGGTTTATTGATCCTTAATACCAGCACCGGTTGTATTAATGTATTTTATGGTGGAACCTGGAGCAATACTTCAGAACGTAAAAACTGGTATGCCGATGCCGATGGAGATGGCTTTACAGATCATAGTAGTTTGAAAACTTCCTGCTTTCAGCCTGAAGGATATTTTTCCATTGACAATAACGATTGCAACGATAATAATGCAACGGTATATCCCGGCGCAACAGAAGTATGCGACGGCCTCGATAACGACTGCGATGGCCAAATTGACGAAGGCGTTAAAACAACTTTTTATGCCGATGCAGATGGCGATGGCTATGGCAACGCAGCCAATACAACCATGGCATGTACAGCGCCAATAGGTTTTGTAACCAACTCAGGCGATTGTGATGATAGCAATCCTGCAATAAATCCCGGTGCAACAGAAGTATGCGACGGCCTCGATAACGACTGTGATGGATTGATAGATGCATCAGATCCTAATCTTGCCGGAGCAGTTCCATATTATTTAGATAGTGATGCTGATGGATATGGTGATATTTCAAATGTAGTAATGGCTTGTTCGCTTCCGATTGGATATGTTGGAAATGGTTTGGATTGTGATGATAGCAACCCATTAGTTTATCCTGGTGCAAATGAGTTGTGCAACGGAATTGATGATAATTGCGACGGGCAAATAGATGAAAACCCTGTTGATGGAAACACATATTATGCCGATGCAGATGGCGATGGATTTGGAAACCCTTCTATTAGTATGCAGGCATGTGCTGCACCCAATGGCTATGTGGCCAATAATACCGATTGTAATGATAACAATCTTTCAATTTACCCGGGCGCTAATGAAATATGCAACGGAATTGATGATGATTGCGATGGACAAATAGATGAAAACCCTGTTGATGGGAACTCATATTATGCCGATACAGATGGAGATGGTTTTGGTAATCCAAATATAAGTATACAGGCATGTTCATTACAAAATGGATATGTTACCAATAATACAGATTGTGACGATACTCAAACTGCTGTAAATCCAAATGCACCAGAAATTTGTGATGGATTGGATAATGATTGTAATGGAACCATTGATGATAACCCGGTAGATGGTACCATTTACTATTATGATTTTGATGAAGATGGTTATGGTAACCCAACTGCTTTTGAAGTACTATGTTCCCCTCCAATAAATCCTCCTGCTGCAATGGTGCTGGATGGAACCGATTGCGACGACTTTAATTTTTCTGTAAATCCGGGAACGCCTGAGATATGCGATGGCGCAGATAATAATTGTGATGGCACGATAGATGAAGGTTGCGATGACCTGGATAATGATGCTGATGGATATTCAACAGCAGATGGTGATTGTAATGATTGGGATCCTACTTCATATCCCGGCGCACCCGAGCTTTGTGACGACTTTGCAGATAATGATTGCAATGGTTTGGTAGATGAACAATGTGATACCGATGGAGATGGTTTTTCGGTTTTGGATGGTGATTGTGATGACTACGACCCTGCTGTAAACCCTGCAGCAACAGAAATATGCGATGGCTTAGATAATAATTGCGATGGACAGGTAGATGAAGGCCTGGGTTGTAACCAGGATAATGACGGCGATGGCTATTCTGCTTATGGCGGAGATTGTAACGATACTAATCCTGCTATCAATCCTTCAGCAGTAGAAACATGTAATGGAATTGATGATGATTGTAATGGAGTAATTGATGACCCTTATTCTATTGGTGCCCAACTATTTTTTAGAGATGCGGATGGCGATGGATATGGAGATCTATTGAATACAGTTTTATCCTGTTCAATGCCTACAGGTTATGTTGCCAATTCTTCTGATTGTAATGATGCCAGCGCAAATGTAAATCCCGGACATGCCGAAGTACCCGCTAACGGTATAGACGATAATTGTAACGGGCAAATAGATGAATAAATCAAAACATTGGTATTCTCTATTTTTCTGTAAAAATTTATTTCCTTTACAGGTCGTCATAACGGTAAAGCGGATCTATAGCTGTGTTGGCTTTTAAATGATATATTGGGTTAATAACGCCATCATTTAAGCTATACACCCAGCCGTGTAAATCCGGCGCCTGCCTGTCTTTCCACGCTTTTTGAATAATGGAAGTTTTCATGAGCCTGCGTACCTGCTCTACTACATTGAGTTCGGTAAGGCGGTTTTCTCTTTTTTCCATATCGGCAATTGCATCAAGTTCTTCCCTGTTTTCTTTATATACATCTTTTATTTTTCTTAGCCACATATTGAGTATTTGCTTAAAATCGCTATTGCTCATAGCAGCTTTAATACCGCCGCAGCCATAGTGGCCGCAAACAATTACATGCTTTACTTTTAAATGGTTTATGGCAAAATATAAAACACTCAGCAGGTTTACATCGGTGTCAATTACTAAATTAGCAATATTGCGGTGCACAAAAATTTCACCGGGCTGTGTGCCGGTTATTTCATTTGTTGGCACACGGCTGTCGCTGCAGCCAATCCATAAAAATTCCGGGGTTTGCAATTGGGCAAGCCGCTTAAAAAATTCCGGGTCGTTGCTTTGCCGGTTTTTAGACCAGGCTTTATTTTCCGATAATAATTTTTCAAAAGAACGCATGAGTTATTATTTAAGATTTTTTCTTTACTCTGTACATGTTCCCATTATCGGTTACGGTATAAAGCATCCCATTGTGGTAAGCAATATCCCGGAACCTTTCGTTTAAATTAGTAAACAACCGTTCTTCACCCACTACTTTATTTTCTTTAAATATGAGCCGGGTAATAAGCTGGCTGCTAAGGCCGCCAATAAATAAATTATTTTCCCATTCAGGTATTTCATGGCCATTATAAAAAGCCATTCCGCTTGGTGATATTACGGGATCCCAATAATATACCGGTTGTTCCATTCCTTCTTTTTGCGTAATTGCAGCACCAATAGTTGCGCCGTAATATTCAATACCATAAGTAATAGTGGGCCAGCCATAATCTTTCCCGGGTTTTATTAAGTTTAATTCATCACCGCCCCTTGGGCCAAATTCTGCTTCCCATAAATCTCCGGTTTTGTTAAACTCCAGGCTTTGCGGATTGCGATGGCCATAAGAAAATATTCCGGGTTGTGCATGTGCATTATTGATAAATGGGTTGCCTGGTGCTGGTTTTCCTTCTGTAGTTATTTTAAAAATTTTACCCAATCCCGATTTTAGGTTCTGAGCCTGTTTTCTTCCCTCTAAAACAGAGCGTTCCCCGGCGCTGAAATATAAATATCCTTCTTTGTCAAAAACCAGTCTGGATCCATAATGCAAAGTGCTGTTTAATGCAGGTAAAACCCTGAAGATTACCAATACATTTTCAATTTTATCTTCGGTTTCATTTATTGTGCCTTTGGCAATAGCGGTAAGGTTGCCAGCTTTTTTTTGTTGTTCGGAAAATGCCCAGTAAATGGTTTTGTTTTGGGCAAAAGATGGATCCAATGCCACATCCAGCATTCCGCCCTGCGCCCTGTTATCTACTTGTGGAAAACCGGTAATTTTTTTCAATACGGTTCCTTCTTCGCTTACTATTTGCATAAAGCCCGTTTTGTCTGTTACCAGCAGCCTGTTGCCTGTAAAAGGAATTATAGCCCAGGGCTCACCCAGCTTTGATGCTATTTTTTCTACGTTTATTGCAGTAGTTGTTTTTACCGCATTTATCCTTGTTTGCCCAGCAAATGCAGGCTTATAGCTGCTGTTGGGCTTTTGTGTTTCTACTGGCGGAAGCCTTTTATCCGTTTGCTTTGCCGTAGTATCTATATTATTTTTAAGGTTAGTATTGCCGTTATTACAGGCTATTAAACTTATAAAAAAGCACCCTGGTAAAATAAATTTTTTATAGCACATATAGCAGTATTAGGCAGTAAAGCTATTGAATATACGCTAAACATGTTTTGAGGAAAATAAAGTTCCTGGTTATTGCCCCTCTTCAATTTTCATTATTTGTTCAAAAATTCCTTCGTATTCCCCATTTAATTTTTCCAATTCTTTTTGGGCATTTTTATAAAGGTTTTCGGCGGCAGTAAATTTTTGTGTTTCTGCATAAATTTCGGGGTTGCTTAGGGCTTGTTCCAGGCGGTTGGTTTCTTGTTGTTGTTTTGCTATTTTCTCTTCCAGTTTTTTAAATTTGGATTTTAATTGCTGTACTTCTTTTTTTTGATCCTGGTTTGGCGGATTATTTTCGGGTTGTTTTTTTACTTCTTTTGGGGTTTCAATTTCCTTTTTTTTATTTTTTTGTTCGGCTTCTCTTCTTTGTTTCCAGTCTTCCCATTCGGCATAGCTGCCTTTAAATTCAATTATTTTATGGTCATCTATTTCCCAAATTTTATTGGCAAGCCGGCTTATAAAATACCTGTCGTGGCTTACCAGTATCAGGCTGCCCTCATATTTATTTAAGGCTTCAACCAATAAATCTACAGAGTGTATGTCCAGGTGGTTGGTAGGCTCATCCAGCATTAAAAAATTGGCTTTGCTGGTAATGGTTTTTGCCAGCGCTACCCTTGCTCTTTCGCCCCCGCTAAGTACCTTAATTTTTTTATCTACATTATCGCCGCTAAATAAAAATGCGCCAAGCAGGCTCCTCAGTTCCAGTTCGGTTTTTCCGCTACGTGTGGTTTGCATTTCTTCCAGAAGGTTGTTCTCTAAATGCAATGCCTCCAGCTGGTGCTGGGCATAAAAGCTTTCTACAACATTATGTCCCCATTCCCTTTCACCGTTAAAGGGTTCGGCGCCGGAAATAATACGCAGCAAGGTACTTTTGCCCTTGCCATTTGCGCCTATTAACGCTATTTTATCGCCCCGGTCAATTTCTGCCGAGGCATTTTCTACAATATTTATTTCTTTAAAATGCTTGCTGATTTTTTTTAAGGAGCAAATAATTTTTCCCGGTTGTTTTTCAACTGAGAAATTTATTTTCATGTTTGGCCTTTCTAAACTTACATCTTCAATGCGATCTAATTTATCGAGCCGTTTCATGATGCTTTGTGCCTGCGCTGCTTTGCTGGCCTTGGCTTTAAATCTTTCAACAAAGCGTTCCTGCTGCCGTATATAGTCCTGCTGGTTATCAAAAGCTTTTTTTTGAAGGTCAATTCGCATGGCTTTTTCGGTTTCATAAAAGCTATAATTACCGGTATAAAAATGTAATTGCAGTTGATACAATTCTACAATTTTAGTTACCATCCTATCCAGGAAAAACCTGTCGTGGCTCACTACCACTACAGCACCCGGATAATGCATTAAATATTTTTCCAGCCATTCAATACTGGGTAAATCCAGGTGGTTGGTAGGTTCATCCAGCAATAATACATCGGGGCTTTGCAAAATCATTTTAGCCAATAGCACACGCATCCTCCATCCACCACTAAAATTCTTATAGGGTTTTTGTAAATCGGCATTGGCAAATCCCAGGCCCTGTAAAATTTCTTCGGTGCGGTGGTGAATGCTGTAGCCATCCAGCACTTCCATTTGATGCAGTAAATCGGCATAATCATGCGCCAACTTTTCATCTCCGGTTTTGGAGAGTTCTTCTCCCATTACTTCAATTTTATGCTCCAGTTCTTTTACTTTTTCAAATGCGCCAAGTGCTACATTTAAAATAGAATCTTCCGTATCAAATCCCAATAAATCCTGGTGAAGAAAGCCTACGGTGGTTTCCCTGCCTTTTTCTACTGTACCTTTTGATGGTGAAAATTGATGGGTAAGTACTTTCAGCAAAGTACTTTTACCGGTTCCGTTATAACCAATTAACCCTATTCTTTCGTTGGGTTGAATATGCCATGTGGCATTCTCAACAATAGTTCTTGCGCCAAACTCAAATGTTACATCCTGCAATCCTAAAAGCATTTCAAAAAAATTTTTGCAAAGTTACGCAGATGTACCTTTCAAAAGGGTGAGAATTTGACGGGTACTAAAATAATTCCTGTTGCCCGTTACAAAATTTTGCTTCGTGGTTCAGCAGCCATTTTTTTCTCCATAAGCCGCCGGCATAGCCTACCAGCTTGCCATTACTGCCAATTACCCTGTGGCAGGGAACTACTATGGCAATATTATTTTTACCGTTTGCAGTTCCTGCAGCCCTTATGGCTTTTGTATTGCCCAATCTTTTACTTAGTTCAAGGTAACTTATAGTTTGGCCGGGTTTAATATGGCACAACTGTGCCCATACTTGTTGCTGAAATCCTGTGCCGGGTTGGTTGATTTTTAATTGAAAGGATATACACTCGCCACTAAAATATTTTTGTAATTGGTTAATGCAGTTTTGGAAAACTGGGTTATGGCTCGTGATCTGGATATTTGGTGTTTCAAGCTCCTCTGTAAAATTAATCCCGGTAATAAAATCCCTGTCGGCAGTAAGTTGTATCAAACCAATAGGGCTTTTAAAATAAGTAGATTGAGTCATATACAAAAATACAAAAACTGCCCAGGTAAATAAATACATTTATCTTTGTTTTATCAATGGAAACGGCACAAAATTCCCAAAACTGTTTTTACGAAAAGGCAATGGCAGCAGTAGCCGATCCCTACCGTATGAATATCATTTTGCAAATACGGGAACGGGGCTTTATGCGCTGTTGCGATGTGGTGGAACTTACCGGCCTCTCTCAACCCACATGCAGCCACCATATAAAATTACTGGCCGAAAGTGAATTGATTGTTTGCCGCAAAGAAGGCAGGAACAACTTTATTACATTAAACAAAGAAAATTTTAAAAAACTGGGAAAATTTATTGAACATTTTTCTGAAGCATAATTTTAATGCACAAAAAATTTAGTGTTTCTTCATTTTATATTTCTTGTTTACTTTGGGGTCGTTAAAATAATCATCCAGTTCTTTTTGGTTGGGCGTTGCTTCGGGCATGGGAATATCAATGAGTTGTATCCTTGTTTGCTTTAGCTCGTCTTTAATACGGTTGGTTTTTATTAATATATTAGGGTCACGTTCACCTACCAGTTTGTTTTCGGAGAGCATGTACTCCAGTCTTTTAATGTTGTTGCGTATAGATGTAGCCGAGTTTTGTTCGTAGCTGCTGTTGGGCGAAGTAGCTTCTTTAACCGGCACCAAAGCTACGCCTACACTGGGCAATATTTTTCCGGCGGTTTGCTGGCCACTGTTGGGCATAGAAGAAAATACCGTGCCGCCCAAAGCTGTAGTGGCAGATGCTAAATCGAAGGTGGTTCGGGTTTGCTTGGTTTTTTTAATTCTTTTGTCTACTATCCTGAAACTGCTTTTAAGGTCGGTGATATAATCTTCGGTTTCTGCTTGCAGTGATAAAAACTCTTCAATTTGTTGCGGGTAATTAATATTGTCTCTCACCATAATTTCAATAATGGCGGTATCCCGGGTTTTAGATTTGGTTGCGCCAATAAAATTCAGGTATAATTTTTTTTGTTTGTCTTTATCAGATGGTTTAATAAAATCAAACGGGATTACCCAGGTAAATTCATCATCGCATTTTTGTACCGGCGTTAAAGATTTAATGGCGTAGTTGCTCACAAAGGTAATTTCTTCAATGGGAAAGCTGCCGTTGTCGCATTGGATCTTAAAGTTTATGGTGTCGCCCTCATCTGCAGTAAACTTGTCGGTAACTGTGGGTTTTAATAGGGAAGAAATAATTTCGGTATTAAAAAACAAAAGGGTAAATGAAGTATCAACACGGTCTTCGGGAAAATCGAGGTTTTGTACACTCAGTAAAATTTTATACTCAAAATCGTATTTTAATTTTCCGGAAAGAAAATAAGATTTATCGGCTTTAAAAGTAAGCAGGCCGTTTCTTTTCCCTATTTTAAGTCCAACCGGGCTGTTTTTTAAAAACCAGTAATAATGCGCCGTATCCCTGTTGATTTCTAAATTGTAATTCAAGAGCGAATCTACATGCAGGGTAATGTAGGGTTCCAGGTTTTTTATCCGCAGGCTACTATCGTTATTAATATGCACACTGTCTTTTATTTGTGCGGTGCAAAAGTTTGTGGCTGTAAGTAAGGTTAAAAAAATAATCAGTCTGCTCATGTATCATATTGGGTTAAGCCGCAAAATTAACGATAAGCGCACACTTAAAAAACAAACCCTGCCAGGAATGGTAGGGTAGTACCTTAATCAAACTATTTAAGGTAATTAACTGTATGTATCTAAAATCTCAATCAACAATATTTATTAATGAATAGAAATTTGCCTGGTATCGGGTTTTGCAACGGCTTTTTTGGGTAATTCCAGTTTTAAAATGCCATTTTCATATTTGGCATCAATTTTTTCAGCATCAATTTTTTCATCAATGGTAAAACTGCGTTTAAAAGAAGTAAAGCTAAATTCCCTGCGAACAAATTTTGGGTTTTCGTCTTTAATTTCTTCCTTTTTTTGGGTGCTGATGGTAAGCAAATTGCCATCGAGGTTTACGGTAAAATCAGCTTTTTCAAAACCCGGTGCTTTTAAATCGAGCAGATAAGCATTGTCGTTTTCGGTAATGTTTACCGGTGGAAAATGCAGGTTGCTTTCTCTTGTGCCGCAATTTTGTGCTGGGGTTTCTGTAAAAAGTTCTTTTAAAAACCCATCAATTGATCTTTCAAAATAATTGTCTTTTCTTACTAACATGGCTGTATTAAATTTTGAGTTTATAATCTTATTCATCGGTTACACTTCAAATTATATTCCTGTTTATTTTTTGGGCCAAATATTCATTAACCACTCATTAATTGCGCCAATATGGCATTTACAATTAATTTAATGCGACACAATGTCGCCTGGTCACAGGCTATTATTCAATGGTAAATTGGCTATGAGCTTGTAACTTTGCATTTTATAATTTTAAAACACACTACAATATGTATCCCCAGGAACTTGTAATTCCCATGAAGGAAGAATTAACCGAAAACGGATTTTCTGAATTGCTTACCGCAGAAGAAGTAGATAAGGCTTTGGCCCAAAAGGGAACCACTCTGGTAATGATTAACTCCGTATGCGGCTGCAGCGCAGGTACGGCAAGGCCGGGGGCTGTTTTGGCCGTAATGCACAGCCCGGTAAAACCCAATCATATAACCACAACTTTTGCCGGCTTTGATACCGAAGCAGTAAACCAGGTAAGAAAGCATTTATTACCCTATCCGCCATCTTCACCATCCATAGCTTTATTTAAAGATGGCAAAGTGGTGCATTTTGTAGAGCGGCACATGATTGAAGGGCAAAGTGCGCAAATGATTGCCAAAAATTTGATGGGCGCTTTTGAAACCTACTGCAATTAATTTTTACTTTTTTTTGAATGTTTAAAAACCCCTTTTCATTTAACGGAAGGATACGCAGGCTGGAGTATGGGCTGAGCATTTTAATTATTTACGCCTATATCATTTTAATATCGTTCATTGTAAATTTTCCTTTATTGGAAGACCATGTGCAACCCAGTGAAACATCTGTATTATTATTTTTACTTGGTTTAATACCTGCTTACTGGTTTGCCTTTGCTCAAGCCGCAAAGCGCTGCCACGACAGGGATAACAGCGGTTGGTTTCAGCTTATTCCCTTTTATGGTTTTTGGTTGTTGTTTGCCGATGGCTTCCCTGGCAAAAACCAATATGGCCCTAATCCCAAGGGCATTGGCAATATTGATGAAATAGATCAAATTGGCAATTATTTACAGTAAACAAATTTGTTGCCTGATAAAATTAAACCTGTTGGTAAACAAGCCTGCAGGTTTTTTTATTGTTTTTTTTCAACGATGATTTTATTAACCTTTACCATGTGCCGTGAATTAATTATTTTTACCTATTAAATTTTTTGGATGTATCCCAATTTATATTATTTTTTTAAAGACTGGTTTGGAGTAGAGTGGAGCAGCCTTAAAGTGCTGAATGTATTTGGCCTCATGGTTGCCCTGGCATTTGTAGGCGCTGCATGGGTGCTGGCGCTGGAGCTGAAGCGAAAAGAAAAACAAGGCCTGCTAATTCCCCGTGAAGAAACCGTAGTAGTAGGTAAGCCCGCTTCTTTAATGGAACTTATTTCCAATGGATTGATTGGGTTTTTATTTGGCTATAAATTTATTGGCGTTATTTTTAGCAAAGCGCCGGAAGTAAGTGCACAGGAATATATTTTTTCAAAAGATGGCAGTTTTTGGGGTGGTTTATTGGTTGCTGCAATTTTAGCTGCTGCAAAATGGTACGAAAAAAATAAAAGAAAATTAAAAACGCCGGAGTACCGCCCCATACGTATTTGGCCGCACGACAGGGTAGGGGATATTGTTATTATTGCATTGTTGTTTGGTATTTTAGGTGCAAAACTTTTTGATGCCGTTGAACATTGGGACGATTTAATTGCAGACCCGGTTGGCCAAATTTTTTCTGCATCGGGCCTTACTTTTTACGGAGGCTTAATTGTAGCTGCAATTGCCGTTTGCTGGTATGCATATAAAAAGGGTATTAAAATAAAACATCTTTTAGATGCTGCAGCGCCTGCTTTAATGCTGGCTTATGCCATTGGCCGTATTGGTTGCCAGGTTGCCGGCGATGGCGACTGGGGAATATTTAACAGCGCCTATATAAGTAACGAATATGGGAAGGTAACCACTGCTTTCCCCGGCGAGTATGAGCAGCAACTCAAAAAATATGAAACGTATTTTTTGCAGGGAAAAGTAAACGACAGTAACCGTATGATATATGTTACCGATCGAACCTATGCTACATTGGCAACTGTACCCCATAAATCTGTAAAGGCTGTTGATTTTTTACCGGTATGGTTATTTGCCTATACCTATCCCAAAAACGTAAATGCAGATGGCATTTTAATACCTGGTGATACCGATGAGCACAATAGGGTTTTGCCACAACCGGTTTTTCCTACACCATTATATGAGACAATTTTATGTGGCTTAATTTTTATCTTTTTGTGGGCAATAAGAAGAAAAATCTCCACTCCATTGGTAATGTTTGGTATTTATTTAATACTTAACGGATTAGAAAGATTTTTAATAGAAACCATCCGGGTTAATAAACTCTACAACTTTTTAGGGATGCAACTTTCCCAGGCAGAAATGATTGCCCTTGGGATGGCATTAGCAGGTATTGGACTTGTAATTTTTGCCAAATCTAAACTTAATAATAAATCTTAGCTAAATTTATAGCTATTTAAATAACCATTTTTACTGCATAATTAGTTATAATTCAATTAATTACAACTGTAATTGCCTGGCTCCTATCATTGGCTGTTTAACCTTTTTTACTTTACCCGTAACTATTCCATAGGTACATCGTATTACGTTATATTCTCCTGTTTCTACCATTTATCCAGTTATTTTACCGTCTATTATAAAACATTGTACCTTGCAATGCAAAGTACCTACTTTTGTGAAGTAGTTATTAAAGTATATAACTGCTTAATTAATTAGCCAAAACCGCTTAGCCGGCGGAAAAAATTAAAGTCATGAAAAAACAATTACTCACCGTTGCAATGGCATTACTGGGCCTTTGCAGCTTTGCCCAATCCGGTGGCAAAATTTCCGGAAACATCAAAGATGGAGGCCAGCAAGCCGTTATTGATGCCGCCTCTGTATCGCTTTTACTGGCCAGTGATTCTTTACTGGTTAAAACTTCTATAACTGATAAAGAAGGTAATTTTTCTTTTGAAAATGTAAAAGAGGGCAACTACCTGTTAATGGCAAGCTCTATTGGCCATACACAGGTGTACAGCAACAGTTTTTCTATTTCTGCTTCAGTGCCGGTATTTTCTGCAGGAACCTTGCAGTTGCTACCCTACAGCAAAAAACTTGCTGAAGTAGTGGTGAGCTCAAAGAAAAATTTTGTTGAAAGAAAAATAGACAAAACCATTATTAATCCCGATGCCATGATTTCCAATACAGGCGCATCGGCAATGGAAGTATTGGAAAAATCACCCGGCGTAACCGTAGATAAAGAGGGCAACATCAGCCTTAAAGGAAAACAAGGCGTAATGGTAATGCTTGATGGTAAACCTTCTTATATGAATGCCGCCGACCTTGCCAATTACCTCCGTGGCCTTTCCTCAACCGTTGTGGACCAAATTGAAATAATGACCAACCCTTCGGCAAAATATGATGCAGCCGGCAATTCGGGCATCATAAATATTAAAACCAAAAAAACAAGGCAGGTAGGTTTTAATGGCAATGCCAGCGCTTCTTATGGCCAGGGAAAATACCAGCGCAGCAACAACAGCTTAAATTTAAATTACCGTAAAAATAAAGTGAATATTTTTTCCTCGCTTAGCGGAAACTTCAGGAAAGATTACCAGCAACTGGAAATTTACCGCAGGTACATGGACGATTCAAAAGCCACAGAAGCCATCTTTGAACAAAATTCTTACGAAAAGAAAAAACGCCAAAACTATTTTGGTAAAATAGGCATGGATTATTTTGCCGGCAAAAATACAACCCTGGGTTTTGTTTTTAAATCGGGTTACAACAAAGGCAACAACAACCCTACGAATTTGAATTACCTCAAAAACCCTGCAGGCATTGTAGATTCTATTGTTTCTGCCTATGGTAGCGAAAAAAGCATTTGGAAAGACAATGGCATCAACCTTAATTTACGCCAGCAGATTGATTCTTTGGGTAAAGAACTTACTGCCGACCTTGATTATATCCACTATAACTCTACCAAAGACCAGGTTTTTGATAACCGTATTTTAAATGCCGACCAAACCTTAAAAAGTAAAGAATTGCTCATTGGCGACCTGCCATCGGACATTACGATCTACTCTGCCAAAACAGATTATGTGCATCCTTTTAAGAATGGTTTAAAAATGGAAGCCGGTTTAAAATTCAGCAATGTAAAAACCGATAATTATGCGGGCTATTTTAATGTAATTGGCGAAGTTAAAACCATTGATTACGATAAAACAAACCGCTTTAAGTATAATGAAAACATTGGCGCTGCTTATGTAAACTTTAGCCGCAACATTAAAAAATGGGGTATACAAGCCGGCTTAAGGTTAGAGCGTTCCAATTACAGCGGCCACCAATTTGGCAATCCGCAAAAAACCGATTCTAGTTTTGCAAAAACATATACCAGCGCTTTTCCTACCGTTTACCTAAGCTACGATGCTAATGATAAAAACAGTTTTGGTTTATCTTATGGCCGCCGCATCAACAGGCCAAGTTATGAAGACCTGAACCCTTTTATGTTTTTTATAGATAAATATACTTACGGCCAGGGAAACCCTTTCCTAAAACCCATGTTCAGCAACAATTTTGAAGCTTCGCATACCTATAATAAATGGCTTACTACCACTTTAAATTACAGCCTTACAACAGATATGCAGGCAGAGTATTTTGAAAGAGAAGGTTTGGCAACGGTAATCCGCACTCAGAATTATGGAAAAATGCACAATGTAAATTTATCGTTTAATGCACAGTTACAGCCAGCAAAATGGTGGAGCACTATGGTTTATGCCGAAGGCAGGTACCAAAATTATATCGGTTTGTTTAACGGCTATAATGTAAACCTCAAGGCAGCAAATATTGCCGTAAATATGAACAACCAGTTTACGATAAATAAAAAATGGAGTGCCGAATTATCAGGTTTTTACCTGAACAGGGAGTCCGAAGGCCAGATAATAATTAAACAACTGGGCCAAATTAATATTGGCGTGCAAAAGAAAGTTTTGAAAGATAAGGCTACACTCAAGTTTGCCGTATCAGACCTTTTAAAAACCATGAACGCAAAAGGGTACATTGATTTTAAAGGTACTTATGCCAGTTTTTCACAGCATAGAGATTCAAGAATTGCAACCCTTACTTTTAGTTATCGGTTTGGTAAACCCATTAAAGGGTTAAAAACCCGTAAATCAGGCGGCGCCGCCGATGAACAAAACAGGGTAAAAGGAGCTAATTAATAAATAAGAACACAACTAAAATGGGCTGGTTATTGCAACCGGCCTTTTTTATTTTGCCTGTTAAGTAAAAAACCTGTTTGCAGTTAAAATATAAACAATCATGTATTTGCTATCTTTGTAAAAATATTTTTATTATGCCTTCATTTGATTTTTCCAGCAAGGTAGATTTGCAAACTTTAGATAATGCCATTAATGTGGTAAGTAAAGAAATTACCAACCGTTTCGATTTTAAAGGCTCTCATGTGCTAATAGAGCTCAGCAAAAAAGATTTTAAACTCAGCCTCGAAGCCGAAAGCGAAATGAAGCTCAACCAAATAATTGATGTGCTTATTAGCAGGAGCATGAAACAGGGCCTGGCGGCAGAAATTTACGACTTCAGTAAAGAAGCCTATGTGAGCGGAAAAACAACCAAAAAAGAAGTAACCGTACGCAACGGCATAAAACAGGAAGATGCCAAAAAAATTGTAAAGCTCATTAAAGACAGTGGCCTTAAAGTACAGGCAGCAATTATGGATGATATTATAAGGGTTACCGGCAAAAAAATTGACGACCTGCAGGATGTAATACAAGCCAGCAAAAGTTGGAACCTCGGTATAGCGTTGCAGCAGGTGAATATGAAAAGCTGATAACTCATCAATCATGGATAATGGATAATTGTGAATTGTGAATGGATAATGGATAATTGATAATGGATAATTGTCCAAAAATTCTGAACCTTAATTAATAATTCACAATTCACAATTCACAATTCACAATTCACAATTATCAATTCATCACTCATAACTCCCTAATTTGTCCTATTTTTGCGCCCTCAAATTAGCGAAGCAAGTACATGAAGAATATCCGGAATTTTTGCATTATTGCCCATATTGACCACGGCAAAAGTACCCTGGCCGACCGCCTCTTGCAATCTACCAATACCATTAGCGAAAGAGATATGCAGAACCAGGTTTTGGATGATATGGACCTGGAAAGGGAAAAAGGCATCACTATTAAAAGCCATGCCATACAAATTGATTATACTTATAAAGGCGAAAAATATATCCTCAACCTTATAGATACACCGGGCCATGTGGATTTTAGTTATGAAGTAAGCCGTGCATTAGCTGCCTGCGAAGGTGCACTTTTGCTGGTAGATGCCACACAAGGTATTCAGGCCCAAACCATCAGCAACCTTTACCTGGCCCTGGAAAACAACCTGGAGATTATTCCCGTAATCAATAAAATTGATATGGACGGCGCCATGATACCCGAAGTAAAAGACCAGATTTTTGATTTAATAGGCTGCAAAGATGAAGAAATTTTGCTGGCAAGTGGAAAAAGCGGTATTGGCATAGATGAAATATTAGCCGCAATAATTGAACGCATACCTGCGCCCAAAGGCAATGCCGATGCACCTTTACAGGCATTGATATTTGATTCGGTGTTCAACAGCTTCAGGGGAATTATTGTGTACTACCGCATTTTTAACGGTACTTTAAAAAAAGGCGATAAAATTAAATTCTTCAGTACGGGCAACGAATATGAAGCCGATGAAGTAGGCATTTTAAAATTGGGCATGAACCCAAAAGAAGAAGTGCGTTGCGGAGATGTAGGCTATATAATTACCGGCATAAAAAATGCCAAAGAAATAAAAGTGGGCGATACCATTACTACAGTAGAAAACCCAACCGAAAAACGCATTGAAGGCTTTGAAGAAGTAAAGCCAATGGTATTTGCCGGTATTTTTCCTGTTGTTACTGAAGATTTTGAAGAGCTGAGGGATTGCATGGAAAAACTGCAACTCAACGATGCCTCATTAACCTTTGAGCTGGAAACCTCACAGGCGCTGGGCTTTGGCTTTCGCTGCGGCTTCCTGGGTTTGTTGCACATGGAAATTATTCAGGAGCGGCTGGAGCGGGAATTTAATCAGGCTGTTATTACCACCGTGCCCAACGTAAGTTTTATTGCCTACAGCAGCAAGGGCGAAAGGATTGATGTACACAACCCAACCACACTGCCCGACCCAAGCAAAACTGCCTCCATAGAAGAACCCTTTATTAAAGCCCAAATTATCAGCAATGCCGAGTACATCGGTAATATTATGAACCTGTGCATTGGCAAAAGGGGAACATTGATTCACCAGGGTTATATAACCACTACAAGGGTAGAGCTAACCTTTGAAATGCCGCTTACCGAAATAGTTTTTGATTTTTACGATAAATTAAAATCCCAAACCCGTGGTTATGCATCCTTCGATTACCAGCCCATTGGCTTTAGAGAAAGCGATATTGTAAAAATGGATATACTTCTCAACGGCGATAAAGTAGATGCACTCAGCGCACTCATACACCGCAGCAGGGCACAGGATTTTGGCCGCAGGCTTTGCGAAAAATTAAAAGAACTGGTGCCCCGCCAGCAATTTCAAATTGCCATACAAGCCGCTATTGGCGCCAAAATTATTGCAAGAGAAAACATAAGCGCCATGCGAAAGGATGTAACTGCAAAATGCTACGGTGGCGACATAAGCCGTAAACGCAAACTCCTCGAAAAACAAAAAGAAGGTAAAAAACGGATGCGGCAGATTGGTAACGTAGAAGTGCCGCAGGAAGCCTTTCTTGCCGTATTGAAGTTGGATGATTAAAGTTGCGTATTATGTGGTTTGGGGTTGCTGATTAAGGTTGTTTAGGGTGTTTAAGCCCTTTTCTTAGTTTCTGGTTTCTGGTAACTTAAGTATACCTATTGTAAAACTTTCCATTATACATTATTTATTCACATTTAGCCCTAAAAGCGGGAAAACATTAAAAAAACGGGCAAAAATTACCTTCTGTATAAAATAAATTGTAGATTTACTTTACCAAAATGTACCTGGCGGATAACCACTTTCCCCGGTGCTAAACAATCTTAATATCCCGTATTAAAATCAGGAAGTTTTTCTTAGGTATTTTATTGCATAAATGATGAACGCCCGTTTTAAATAATGAGGTTTATTGCAGCATAATATTTATTTGCTGTAGCATTTTTAAAATGGTTCATTATTAATTTTAATCACTGTATTGCTATTTTAACTTTTTGAAAAATTACAACATGAGAAGATTTTTTACCTTGCTTTTTTTGCTAACAATTTTTGTTGTTATCAATCAAAAAACCTTTGCCCAGGCAGCGCCTATTTTTTCTGAAAATTTTGAAAGCAGCTGGACAACGCCTAATACTTTAGGAACAACCGGCTGGACGAGCAATCCGGCATCTCCCGAAGACCAGGTATGGCACAGAGAAGATTATACAACCGGCTGGACTTTCCCCGGTAATGGAGGTTATACGCCTGCTGGTGCCAACGCCACATCTCATTCTGCACGGTTTCATACTTACGGCGCCGCAAACGGAACCACGGGAGAAATGACTTCTCCAGTTTTAGACTTTTCCTGTTATGCCGGCCAAAATATTTTAATGTCTATTTATTATAGAAACGCAAGTGGAAGTGATAATGTTCGGGTTGAAATGTCTTCAAATGGAGGTGGAAGCTGGTTGGGCTTAACCCTTTCGGGTACTAATACAGGATGGACGGCTTCATTAATAAATTTTGGCAATACTTTTGGAACAAATAATGTGTTGATCAGGCTCAGGGGTACTTCTGATTTTGGTTTATCAGATATGGGTATAGATGAGATAAATGTTTATGCCGGTTTTTTTAGTGCAACCGCTGGTAATTATACCTGGACAGTACCTGCAGGCATTACTTCTTTAAATGTTGCAGCTTTTGGCGGTGGCGGAGGCGGAGGAAGTAGTAATAATGGAACTGCAAGTGGTGGTTCCGGTGGCGGTGGCGCAGCCTATGCTAATGGCAACCATACGGTGGTTCCAAGTACCTTACTTCATTATAGGGTGGGTGCAGCGGGTATTGGTGGGCCTGGT